>Ga0208917_1000374_pt1 | contig 23017 bp, 20 predicted proteins | sample DEB08_DNA_10_FD_185500 | JGI IMG/M metagenome (GOLD analysis project Ga0208917, IMG submission 185500) | Aqueous microbial communities from the Delaware River and Bay under freshwater to marine salinity gradient to study organic matter... | ecosystem: Environmental > Aquatic > Marine > Coastal ...
ATCATCACGCTGCCTGACGACACCACTGTCACTGTCCGCACACTCGACGGACACGAGGGCGAGTGCAACCTCGTCATCACTCACGACAGCAAGATCCTGCTCAACAGCGACGTCACGTACGAGATCGCTGCTGACGCGCTGCGCTTCTACAGCAATCTTGCGCACTACGACATCGGCTGCGCAAACGCCGCAGGCCAAGTGGAGGCGCCCTTCTGATGCGCCGTCACAAGCTGGGCCACACCTTCGCCCTCTACGCCGACCTCGCAGCTGTCCTGCTCATCCTGGGCGGCTTCGTCTTCTTCGCCGTTCTCGGCATCGTGTCATTCTTCACCAACTAGTCCAATGGCTCACACCAAAAACCTCAGCTTCGGCTACACGTCAACTCTTCTTCGACTGTTCCACCAAACGGACATCCACATCGACGAGATCACGTTCATGACCATCTACCCACACGAGGACGACCCCAAATCCACCACAGTCGGCCTCTTCGACCTACGCGTCACCCGCGACGACGAAGTTCACCGCGAGTACCCCAACCTCACGTACCCAGAACTCATCTCCAAGATCGAGGCCTACTACGACATCGGCTGACATGCACAACCTCCACTCAATGCAGCGCTGCGACACATGCGGACGCGCACAAGGCGACCTCCTCAAGCCAGACCTACACGCCGCTGGCGCAGCAGTACTCCTAAGTGCACTCGTACACGGCCACTCAGACGACAATCCTAAGTACAAGTTCACCAAGACTGACGACGGCAAACCAGCCGTCACATCAACTGCCCGCGTAGACATGCTGCTCCGCGACAAGGGCATGGACCCCGTACCCATTATCCCCATGGACCGCATCCTGGGCCTGCTCACAGTCCTAGGCATGCAACTCAACACACACTACATGCACCTCGAAGAGTTCAAAATGTGCCGCGAACTGGCAACCGACCTCTTCTCAATCCTCGACAACGACGATGAACAGTAGAGACGCAGCAATCCTGCACACGCACTACACCCAAGACAACGACTACGTGCGCATCGTTCGCCAAGGCGACAGCCTGGCCATCGAGTTCCAGTCCGTCGACGCACTCGGCAACGAGATCTGGGTCGCCGTACGCCCACCCCATCACCCGCGCCAGCGTGCTGCATGGGACGCAATGGCCGAATACATCATGTCAACATGAGAGCATCCGGCTTCACATGGCAAACGCTGCCATACATACACAAGAGCTTCGCTACGCTCGACCCAGTCTCGTCACCGCTAACTAGCAACGACGCACTTATCACCTGGCTATTCAACGACCTGCTTACCAACATCACTGAGTACGTAGGCAAACACATACAGCCAACATTCGACGCCGCAGACGGCTTTGGCAACTGCGGCCTCATGGGCAGCTTCTATTCCCTGTCCGAATCAGGCAAAGAACAGACATTGCGCAGCAATCACTGTTTCACTTTCGCTCTACGCCCCAAAACTATTCGCAAGGGCGCCAAAGAGCACCATCGCGCTGCACAGAACAACAACCGATTCCTGTCGTTCGTCATCAGCGAAATTCACTGCGACCCCAAAAACACTGGTACCGACGAGCTAGACATCCGCTCGACCATCACCAACACAGCAGGAGAATACGTCACCTTCGACATCAAACTCAGCAAGACCAACAAAGTCGGCGACAACATCAACGATTACTACATCGACACCGTCGACACCGTGCCAACGCCTACAGGGCTGGCTTCCACGCTCTTCCCCGACGCAATGGTCGACCACTACCGCGACCTCGGCGTAGAGCACTACATGGGCACAGGCTACACAACGTGATCTGGACCTACGACATCAGTGGCCCTGGCAACACGACGGCACTACGCAAAACGCTTCAGCGTTACTGCCAACCGTCACTCGCCATCATGGCCACCATCGACGACAACGTCAGCGACAACCTCATGGCGCTCTACCAGACCAACCCGGACTGGGCACAGCGCATCAACGAGCGAGTGGCGTCATACGCACTCGCATACCTAAACCGCAAAAACTTCGATACCGACGGTATCACCATCAAACCGCAACTCGTCAGCGAAACTGACCACCACATCTCATGACTAAGATCGAACGGCCCGAAGGCCAATCCACTGTCCTCAGCGCTGCTGAGCAAGTCGTCCGCGCCGCACAAGCAGTCGACTCCCGCATCAACCACACGGGCGCCGTGGGCTCTGGCTACGTCATCCCCAAGACCAAACGGCTGCGGACTGCTGCTCGCGAAATCGCCGAGTACGCAGACGCCGAAGAATCCAAAACCGACCTCACACACCTTGTCACCAACAAGCACTTCTACCCTGCGTGCTACGCACTAAGCCGCGTCCTCGCCGACCACTACGGCGTCGACTACGCCAAGCCCAAGCCGGGCTTCTTCGGGGCCACCAACCCCATCGACATCACCTTCCCTCTCAGCGCAACTGAGACGGCAACCGTCACGCTCGGCGAGTTCACGCTCAACGGCATGACCGTCAGCACGCGCGCCAACCGCGATCGACTTCGCATCTTCGTCGAGTGCCAGAACAGCGACAAAGCTGCTGCCATGGAACTGTTCGCCCTCGTCGACGCATACCGCGACTGCTGGGCAGGCCAAACCCTCGTCTTCGACGCGACCGACGAGTCAGGTCCCCGCACCCCGCAGATCGTCGCCCCCGACCTCACGGTCAGCGACATCGCACTCAATGGCTCCGAGGAAGCTGCACTGCGCATGTTCCTCAACCAGATCGAGCACCACGACATCCTGGCCCGCGAGCACGACATCCCGTTCAAGCGCGGCGTCCTGCTCTACGGCCCCTGGGGTACCGGCAAGACTCTCGCCGCTGCCGTCGCCATGGCATCGTGCCGCTGCGCAGGCATCACGGTCATCCAAGAGCGCAACTGGGCCTCCCTTGAGTCCACCATGCAGCTTGCCCGCACCATGCAGCCCTGCATGGTCTTCTGCGAGGACATCGACCTCGTCACCAACCGGTCTCTGACCAACATCCTCGACGACGCTACGCTCAAGGACTGCGCCGTCTCGCTCGTGGTTACTACCAACAACCCCGAAAAACTCGACCCGGCACTCACTCGTACCGGTCGTCTCGACATCGCCATCGGCTTCGCCCTGCCTGACCGCATCACCCGCGAACGCATCCTGGCAATCAACAACGCGCCGTTCTACAACGACGACATCGCAGAAGCGACTATCGACTTCACCGGCTCCGACCTCGCAGAGGTCGCCAAGCGAGCCACCATCAACGCAGTCGCAGCTCAGCGTCCAATGCAATCTGACGACGTGCTCGGCGGCGCCTACTCTCTCAAGCGCCCGCCCGCCTACGTGGCTCCCGACACCCTGGCCGACGCACTCGGCCAAGTCGCCGAAGCACTCGGCATCAAGCACCTGCAAGACACCGTCGACGACATCGAAAGCACCGTCGACAACCTCGGCTAGCAGCGCCCTCTTCCATTAGCTGCTAGTCTCTGGGCTCCCTGCCACCCTCGGCAGGGGGCCCTCTTTTTTTGCAACTACCATGTGGCACCCGCATCTACACGTACCACCCCGCATCGACTCATCCGGCAAAGCCAAACCCATCACCGTCAGCGTCACACCGCACGACCTGGCACAGCTCAACCAACTCTGCGACAGCCTCAACGTCAACCGCAGCGCTGCCATCCGCATCCTCATAAACTACGGCAACGACAACTTATCATCCCTGTCGCACTCGCGATACGCCGCCAAGGCTCAAGCTCGCGAGCTTTATCGGCGCAACAAACAGACTTCGGATACGCCCCCCCGGGGGTCTGTCAATCCGCCATTGCCGCAACAAGCTCCCAACCTTCATCGGTCAGGTGCATGTCAGTTCGAAGAACACTCCGATCATCATCAACCAGACGAACCAGCTGGACCCAGCCACGGGAAGCCCACGCTTTAGCGGTAATGCGCGACAGCAGCTTCTCTCCGCCCTCGATGCGATACAGATGCGGGTTGTAAGCCACACTGGCCAACTCCACCTTGCGCTCGGGCCTGTCGTACCAAAAGGTCGACAGCTTGGTCATCAACTCAGGTGTCCTGTCTTGCGTCATCTTGGTCTCCCACAATCTCATCAAAGCGCAGCAGCAGGTCGCAGTCCCACGTGCATGTCACCACGCACACTTGACCACACCAGTCATCGTGCCACGCTTGCTCGTCTGGCGTCAGCTTGCGCGCGCTCGGCGGCTTCTCGCCGTCCTTGATCTCGATCAAGAAGTTGACGCCGCCATACCCAACAATCAGATCGGGGCAGCCCTGTCCAACCGTGTGCAACGGCTGAACAGTGGCCCCCAGCTTTCTCAGGTGTTGGACGATTTCTTGTTGGTTCCGATCAACCCGGGCTGCACGTCGCATCGCTCCAAGATGAGCTTGCGGTCAGCCTCTGTCAACTCGGCCAGCGGACCCGGGTCCGGCAGCCCAGCATGGACAGCCTGCACTCGGTCCAGAGCGTTCGGTCCCAGCCTCTGACGCGTAGTCCTCAGCATCTCAAGGATCTTCTTGGGCTGCGGCCAGAACTCGCTGCTCTCGAACAGCCGTTTCGACACCGCACGAAGCTCATGCGGGTAGTACTCACCAAGCACAGCGTGGTAGGCATTCCAGTGCTCGGGCGTCATGCGGTCGGCTCCAGGCAGCACCGTCAGCGGTGCCAGAATCTTGGCCAACTCGATCTTGCTAGTACGGTACGTCTTCTCCATTTATCCACTCCTGCACCGTGTTCAGCGCTTTGTTGCCCGGCTTTTGCTTCGGGCTCGCCTTCTTGGGGTGGACACTCGCCCAGCCGCTCCTTGCAGCCACACGGTAAGCCTCCTCCCACTCCTCGAAGTTGTAAGTGGCGTCCAAATTGGCAAGCCACTGGTCTTTGGACCACACACCTTTCTTGTTGGCCTTGCGTGCCTCCTTGTAGGTGACCATTGAGTCGATCAGGCCCTGGGGCAGGGGCGTGCCCTCGTCCTCCATCTGCTTGACCGCCATTGCAAGCTCGTTGTCAGCGTCCCGGCGCTTGATCTTGGGCTGACCCTGCTCCTTGTGCTTCTTCCAGCGAGCCTTGGCAGAGTTGCGTGCGCCCTCCACCTTCTGCTCAGCCGCCTCACGGTCGATCGCCAGCCTCGGGTTGCGCAGCATTCCGTCCTCGCATTTCGGGAACGCTCGCTTCCACGGGCGACGCGACAGCATCTCGATCACGGCTGCATCGTCCAGTCCAAGGATCAGAGCCACGTCCTCAGGGTCAACATAGCCATCCTCCCACTGCACACAGAGCAGCCTGAGGTAGGCCCCCTGCTCCAGCAGGCTCATGCCCAGCACGGTAGGAGAACGCAGCCACTCCCCCGGGTAGAACGGGAAGTAGGGCAGCGACTTCATTTGCGAGTCAGGTCTGCAGCCGCATAGCGGGGGTACAGCGTATGCAGTAGATACGCAGCGGTCTTAGGCACACGGCCCTTACGGATCCAGTGGCGCACGGCAGACTCGGTCACACCGGTCTTCGCAGCCACCTGGGTAACGCCGCCAAGCTCTGCCACAAGCTCAGTCAGCACAGGGTTCTTGGGCTCGGTCATGCCGCCAGCCTAGTCCCATGGAAAAGTTGGCGCAACCCTTGACCGTGGGAAAAGCTGCTCTACTATGACGGCATGACTATCGAGACACCCGCTATCCCCGGCGTGTTCAGAGGCCTGCCCTTCGAGCAGTACCTCCAGATGCCCGGGGTCAGCAAACATGAGCTGGACCTAGTGTCCAAGTCCCCCGCCCACTACCAAGCTGCCAAGGAGAACCCCACGGAGGTCACGGCTGCCATGCAATTCGGGACAGCTGCCCATGCATGGATCCTTGAGCCCAAGTCCGCACCTGACCAAGTCGTCGTCGCACCCAAGGTCGACCGTCGCACCAAGGCAGGCAAGGAGGCCTACGCCCAGTTCGAGATGATGGCGGGCAACCGCGTGGTCATCTCAGACGAGGACGCGCGCCACCTGTCCAAGATGTCCGCAGCCGTGGGCAGCCACAAGCTCGCTGGGCGCCTCATCAACGACGCCCGGGAGATCGAGGTGTCCTGCCAATGGAAGGACGAGCGCACTGGCACCCTCTGCCGGTGCCGCCCTGACGCCATCAGCGGCAACTTCATCATCGACCTCAAGACCACCTACGACGCCAGCCGTCACGCCTTCGCCAGCACGCTGTACAAGTACCGCTACCACGTGCAGGCTGCCTACTACCTCGACGGGTGCCGCGAAGCCGGGCTCGTCGATCAGGACGCACAGTTCCTGTTCATCGCCGTGGAGCGCAAGCCGCCCTACGGAGTCGCCATCTACGCCCTGACCTCAGAGGACCTCGACCGTGGCCGCTTCCAGTACGAACGCGACCTCGGACGCTACGCGCACTGCGTGAAGACCGGACACTGGTTCGGCTACACGGAGTCCATTGACTACTGCCACCTGCCCTTCTACGCCCGCAAAGAGATCGACGCCCTTACTGGAAATGAGTGACATCCAACCCCTTGACCGTGGCAAAGAGCTTTGGAACTTTGCCTCCGCGCTGTCCCGCAGCACCATCATCCCCAAGGCCTTCCAGGGTCAGCCCGCCAACTGCTTCGTGGCCCTGGACATGGCTAACCGGCTGGGCGCGAGCCCCATGGAGATCATGCAGAACGTCTACGTCGTGCATGGCACCCCGGGCTTCAGCGCCAAGTACGCCATCGGCATGGCCAACAAGTCGGGCGTGTTCAAAGGCCCCATCTGCTTCGAGGAGACTGGCAAGGGCGACAACCTCAGCGTCACTGCCTACGCCATCGTGCGTGAGACGGAGCAGCGCGTGGAGTTCACCTGCGACATGGCCATGGCCCGTGCCGAGAAGTGGACCTCCAACCCGAAGTACAAGACGATGCCCGGGCTGATGCTGCGCTATCGCGCCGCTACACTACTCATACGTACCTCGTGCCCTGAGGTGCTGCTCGGCATGCACACCGCCGACGAGCTTGAGGACGTGCGCTACGCCAAGGCTGCGCCCGCCATGATGGATGACCCCATCGCCAAGCTGAACGCCAGCATCGAAGAGGACGAAGAGCCCAAAGAGAAGGACCAGCCTGAGCCTGAGGAGGACCTACCCCCCGCCACTCAGACTGAGCTACCCGAACTCCAGGTAGACGACATCCCCTTCTAAAAGACAGAAGCCCCCTCTGCTCTACCCAGCAGTGGGGGCTTCCGGCTCACTGCGCCGCACAAACGCAGGAGCTTGGTGGGAGGTTGCTCAGAGTGTAGCCGCAGGCAACACGGCCTTCAAGATCGCCATCAGCATCTGCCCAAAAACTGACAGAGCAGCCGCAGCAGCCCACTGCTTCGTACGCTTGACGTCGTGGCGGAACTCCTCTAGCTGCGCGACCTTTGACTTCAGCAACTCAAACTCCGTGAACAGGCCCTTGCGACCGTTGCCGCGGAGTGCCGTGTCGATCTTCTGCAGCCGATCTTCAATGCTGCCCAGGCTCGTCTTGCATGCCTGAAGCTCCTGCTGCATGTCGCTCACGGCTCCGCGCTCTCGTCAGCTTGCACCTTAACGTGAGCGCCCTTCTCTTCAAGCTCTGCGACTTGCTTCGTTTGCGCGCTAGTGTGGGCAGCGCCCACGGCCTTAAGTAGGTACCCGCCAAGCTCTGCGAGGTTACCCTTAGCCAGACCCTTGAGCCCCTGAAGCGCGTGCTTGCGGCTGCGCTTGCTCAGCAGGATCACAGCGAGGCTCGAAGCCAGAGGCACGAACGGCTGCAGCGGCAGCGGGACCACCGGGTCCAGCAGGCCCAGCACGCCACGCACAGCGGGGTCCACCTGCTGCTTCAGGATGGCGTCAGCCTGATCCTTGACGTCGTTGTACTCCTTGACCAGTTGACCGTACTGCTTCTGCTTGAGGTCAAGCTCGACGAGAGCGAGGCGAGCCCCCTCCGCGTTGCCGTCCGCAGCCTGCTGCTTAACCTGCTTGGCAAGCTCCACGATGGCGTCCTCCTGCTGGGCAATCAGCAGTTCCTGCTCCTCAGCAGCACGCAGCCATGCGTCGTAGGCCTCGGCATTGACCACGCTCAGGCGGTCTTCGAGGTAGGTGTCAAGCTGACCACAGCCGGTCAGGAGAATGCCGCTAACGGCGATGATCTGAATGTACTTTTTCATTTGGGGTAGGTCCTTCCGTACTTGGTGCCCGTCAACTCCATCATGAAGTCGAAGGCGTCTTTCTGACCGGTGACGAACTCGATCGCCGCCCGGCCCTGCAGGGGCATGAACTTGAACAGCTGGGTCCAGAGGTATCCGCCACCCAGCACCTGCTCTAGGCTAACAGCTCCGGTCTTCGTGCTGAACCTAGACAGCTTGCCAGCGTACTTACCCGCCTTGCTGTCCCCAGGCATCATGACCGTGCCGTCCTTCAGGGTCGTCTTGCGCTGGTACACCCCAGCGTCGTAGTCGATACCCATGATCTCGCGCCACGTGGTGAAGCGGCGCCCGCTGTAGTCAGCCCCCGTGATGGTCTCCACCACCATGCGTGCAGCGACAGAGCCCTTGCGGTCCAGCGGGGCAATGGGGCTGTCGTTGAAGAAGTCCGCCGTCCACTTGAGCGGGTCGCCGAAGTGACCGAACACGCTAACGAACTTGCGGCTCTCGGTCGGGCTGAACAGGCTCGCGTTGACGTCTAGCCAGCGGAACTTGCTCCACTTGGGCGTGTTGTCGTCGACCTTGCCGAAGAAGCCAGCCTCCTCGTACAGGTCGTACAGGTCCCTGTCCGGGTCGATGCCAGCCAGCAGCATGTTGATGATGAACTGGATCGCCAGCGCGCGGCTGCCAACCCGCAGCCACATGTGACGGTACATGTTCTTCTCGATGCGCTCCATCTCCGCAGGCTCACCGAGGATGTTGCCCGTCTTGACGGTGTTGAGCACCGTGACCAAGTTCGACTCAGTCCAGTCAGGAGCAAGGATCAGGGCCCGCAGCGCCATCTGCACCTTGGGGTCCCTAGGCCCGCCGTCCCCAAAGATGTCGCTCGCCTTGCCTTCGCGAGCCTTGAGGTTCAGGCCACCGAAGTCAGCGTTGGTCTTCATCGCCGCCTTGCGGGCCAGCGAACGCAGGAAGCTGCCGTCGGTGTCCAGCTTGAGCCGCTCGAAGTTCTGCATGCGCAGCTCATCGAAGTAGCTCATGTAGGCAGCGGCCTTGAGGTTGGCCCCCATGCTGTTGAACAGCCACGCCGCCGTCTCAAACTGCACGCGCCGGAAGTTCTCAACGAACTGGTACGCCCGCTGCTTGCGGTCCTCTGACATGGACCAGCCAGCGATGCGGTCGAAGGCCTTGCGCACCCACTGGTCTGCGGCCTCCTTGTCGTCAGGGTCGTACGCAGCGCCCGACATGCCGCCACCGACCACCTCGTTGCCCTTCTGGATGGTCAGGCCCTCCTGCTGGCCAAGCTCCAGATCCACATGGCGGTCCGCGATGTACTGGCTGCCCGTCCGGTACGGGGTGAACTTCTGGGCCACGGTCTCCAGCCGCTCTTGGCTCACCAGTCCAAACGCCCTCAGGTAGCTGAGCCCAGACGCCAGACCGATCTGGCCCAGCTCACGGAACATCTGCTTGGCACCACCCGGCATGGCGTCGCTACGCCGGACCGTAAACAGGTAGCTGCGCAGGAACGCTTGGTGGTGGAAGAAGCCAAACATCAGCATGATGTGCTTGGCCGCGATGGTCAGCCGCATGTAGTTGCGGTAGATCGGGTTCTCGATGTCTTTGACGCCGTACTGGGTCAGGCTGTTCTTGAGGTACTTGGCAATCCACTCCTTTGCCATGTAGCCCTGCAGCCCGGCGATGGACTTGACCTCAAGGCGCTTGTAGCCGCCCGGCACCCCCGTCTTCGGAGCCTTCACGATCGCACCGATTGCCTTTAGGCTCTCGATGTACGCGTTGTTCATCAGGGCCTCGTTGACGTTGCGAGTGGTGCGGTGCCACGACTCGACAGCGCCAGTACGCACCAGCTTGCGGCCCATCATGGAGCCGTGCACGTAGCCGAGGATCGTACGCCGCTTGGCCCTGTAGCCCACGCCAGTCTTAGCGGGACCGCCAGCTGCCGTCGGCTCTTGGACACCGTAGTTGGCGTCCTCGAACATCGGGCGGTCCTCCTCGTCCTTCCACAGCAGGCTGATGTACACGTCCTGCTTGCTGCGGATCAGCTGGCCCTGCCATGCGCGCCGTGTGGTCTCTGCGGCCTTGCTTATCATGGCAGCAGCGAGGCCACCCTCGAAGCCCTCGCCATACCCAGCGCCCTCTCTACCAGGCAGAACAACCACTCGCGCAAGGCGGGCCTCCTCGAAGCCAAGAGCCCTCCACTTGCCCTGACCCCTGTGGATCTTGCGGGCGATGTCGAGGATCTTGCGCGTGTCACTGCCAAGGCCGACAAGTCGCTCCTCTCCTTCCCGCAGCTTCTGTCCGTCAGCAAGGCGCCGGTCCTGGTCAGCCTTGCGCTCCTCGATGAACGCAATCCATCCGTCGAACGTCGTGGGTCGAGGAGTCGTATTAGTCGCGTAGCCCAACTTCTTCGCGTAGTTCCAGCCGCCATCAGTCAGCCAGCTGTACACGTCGATAGCGGCCAGCATGGCTTGGTTGATCTCGTCAAACCGTTGCCACTTCTGGAGCCCTGTGATCCCCTCGTCGTCCACGAACTTCTCGATGGCGTTGTGGAACTCAGCCATGGACAGGTTCGCGTCGTACGACTCGCGGTTCAGCTGGCGCAGCCACTCGTCGTAGGCCAGCAGGAAGGCCGTGCTTGACCAGTCGTCGTCTGCCCCCTTGGGCATACGGTCGAGGTCCCACATCTCGGGGATCTCAAAGCCGCTGGTGCCCCGTCCGTTGTAGGGCAGGCCGCTACGCATACCCTCCATGTCGTCGTAGAACGGGTCCGACATGAAACGTCGCAGCTCTGCCTTGTTCTTCGGCATCGCCTTGAAGTTGCCCTTGATCGACGTCGGGTCGATGACCTGACCAAAGCCAAGGTCCATAAAGGCCTCGCTGTCCTTGCGGATCAGGTCCTTGTAGATGGCCTCCTCAGCCATCAGCTCCGGCGACAGCTCGATGGCGTAGGCGTCCTTGTGCTCAGTCTCAGGCTGCGCGTTGCTGATCTTGTGCACGTCTCGGATGTGCTTGACCGCGTACGCCACCAGCTTGCGCTTGGTCTCCACGTCCTCAGCAGGGATGCCAGACGTGTCCAGTCGGTACACGTAGATCCTCTGCATGCGGATGTTGTCTGCGATCTGCACTTCCTGCGGGCGCACAGTCACATCCAGCCGCCTGTTGCTGTCGAGCTCGCTAACGAAGCTGATGCGTGTGCGCTGACGGTTGGCCTTGATGTCGACGTGGCCCCTCTTCTGCAGTGCAGCGAACACCGCCACCGACAGGTTGCGCACGTTGGCGGGGCGCTGCATCTCGTCGACAAGACGCCCCACCAGCGCGTTAGCCATGTTGTCCGCGTACTCCTTAGACACGCTGCCGCCCTTTACTGCCAGGTCCATGACGCGATTCACGGCGCTCCTGACCTCGGCCATGCTCGTCGTGCCTTCCAGCTCCTGCATGACGGCGTCGTGCATAACCTGCGTGCGGTGGTTGCGCTCCTCCAGCAGCAGCGCCCGCATCAGGGCGAAGTCGTTTGCCAGCGTGCCCGCCTTCGCAGGGCTGCCGTTGTGGTGCACGACCATCGGGTTGATGGCGTAGAGCATCGTCACGCCGCCAATCTCTACCCGCGCCGAGTCAAAAGCCTGCCTGGGCTGGTCTGCACCACGCAGAGCAAGGCCGCGAGCAGCCTTATACAGCGACTCAGGCAGCGCGCTGGTCATGGTCAGCTGGACCTGACTGCCGGTCGCCATACGCAGCAGTGGAGCCTGCTCGTGCAGTCGGCGCAGCAGGCGATCAGCCAGTCCGACCTTGCCCTCTTTCAAAGCCTCACGCACGTCGATCAGCTGCGTGACCTCGTCGTTGATCGTCGCAATCAGGCTCTCTGCGACGTTGGTCGTGATGCCAGCAAGCGCCGTAGTCAGGCCAGCCCCAGCCCTAGCATCGTCCTGAATACGCAGCGCGTCGTTGACCCCCGTGCCAGCAAACTGCGCCTGGGTAATCGCAAGGTCGACGCCCACGATTGCTTCGTACAGATCCATCGCGGCCTGCGACTTGGCCTCGCGAATGATCGGTAGGCTGCGCAGCTTCTTGATCGCTGCCATGCGCTCCTTGGTCGCCTCAGGAGTCCCCGCCGTTTTCTCGTTGGTCTCCTTTGCAGCCACCCGCAGCATGGTATCGCGGTACTGCTCCAGCCACGCGCTCAAGGCCTTGTACCCCTTCTGGCCTTGGTACGTCCTGACCAGAGCAGACCAGTCGCCGGACAGCATGTGCCTGACCCTTTCGAGGTCGACGTCGTCGAACGCGTGCGACGCGCTGCTCTTGAACAGCTGGCTGAGCAGCGACTCTGCGGTCGCGCTAGACATAGCGGCAAGAGGCAGCTGCTGGATGTTGCCCTGTGCGACAATCCCGCTGCCCACAGATCCAACTAGCGAGATAGCTCGCACCAGTGCCGACGAGCGCAATGCCTCGTTGTTGGTAATGGTCCTGCTGCGAGGCATGTCCATCTCGTCGGCTGGCCTCGGCGTGTACACCGCTGCCGTAGACAGCACGCTCAACAGCGCAGAGTCACGACCCCCGGTCAGTACAAAGAAGCGCTGCCACCACGGAGACTGGCGCCGCATAATCGGCGAGCCCGGCCACAGCTCCAGCTGCCCGCTGTTGAGCATGTTCCGCTGGCGCTCTGCGTTTTGCGCAATCGTCCCCGATGCGGCCAGAACGTTGACCAGATAGCGGCCAACGACGGCGTTGAGGTCCTTCTTGCTGATGGCCCCCATCACCTGCTCAGACGGCGCAGCGGCATACTGCGGCAGCTGACGCATCTCGATGGTCTGAGCCTCGTCGTCAGAGTCATCCGGCTCGACTGCTTCCGGCTCGGCTGCGGTCCTCGGGGCCGCCACGGTACCGCGCACCGTCTCCTCGCTGCCGAGCAGGCCAACCTGCCGGAACGAGTCGCGCAGCATCTTTAGCAGCTCGAACTCAATCGAGTCCTCTCCCAACTCCTCCATGCGGGAGTCAATGACTGCAATTTCGCCAGTGTTGAACACCTGCCCAATGACGTCCTCAATGGGCTGCAGCATGTACTCGACGACGGCTCCAGACTCAGCCGCCTCTCCAAGCGCAGCCTCGCGCAGGGTCTGACCTTCCTCAGCGTCTTCTGCCTTCTCCCTCTCGCGCAGAAGCGTGTTCGCCTTCTCCGCGTTCCAGACCACCTTCGGGGTGACCTTCCCCTCAGCGTCTTTAGGGAACCGGATGCTGATTAGCTCATCAGCCAGCGCCGGGTCGACACCAATCATGTCGCCAATGGCCTGCCAGAACTTAGCTCGCGCCTCCTGCTTAATGGGGTCGATGAGCTTGGGCCTCTTCGGGGGGGGAGTCTTCTCCTCGTCCTGGTCGCCCGGCTCTTTCGGCTTTATATCCAGTTGAGGCTTTACCCCAAGCGGAGCAAGCCCAGCGTCGACGGCAGTAGAAGCACTGGCAGCACGACCAAGCCTCTCAACGTCGTCTAGCAGACTCAGGCCAACTCCTCGCGCGTCTAGGTCTATGCGCGCGGCAACCACTCCGTCACTAACACGCACCCAGCGCAGATAGCCCGTCGAATCAGCCTCGCCCTCCTCGTAAGGCACATAGCCTTCTGGCTCTGTCCCCGGCACCTTGTTGCCGTACGCATCGAACAGCGGCACCTGACCATCAAGGCGCAGTGCCGTACCCGGATCGTAAAGCTGTGCCTTGCTAATCCGAAACGAGCCAACCTTCTGGCCGACAGGCCTAACGCGAAGTGTGCCGTCTAGCTCGTCGCTGATGATGGTCACAGCGCGCAGCCCCGGATCGTCCGTCTCGCGCAAGCGCTGCGTAGTCAGGACGGTCTGCCCAGGGACAACGGCGGCGACCTCGAATGTCTTGCCCTTTACCGTCCGCTTCTTGACCTCCATCTCCAGTCGCGCCCTGTGCAGCATGTAGCGCGGCAGCGCAGGCGACGGCAACACCTGAACAGCACCGACGAATCGGCGTCCGGTGTCCGGGTCGATCTGGTCAATTTGGTAGCGGTACTCAGTGTCTGCGTCATAGGACCCAGCCACCTTGACCCCAACCTCGCTCAAGTTGTCGTTGACGTCCTCGCGCAACAGCTCTGCTCGCACCTGATCGGAGGTCTCTACCTCCCTGTTCAGGCCAAACCACTTAGCCTTGTTAGTGGCGTCATAGCCATGCCTCTCAACGATGGCCAAAGCCTCGGTCAGCGTTTCCCGCCACGCCGCCATCTGCGACTCGGCATCCCCCTCAATAGTGCTCCTGCGATTGCCCGCGACGTTTAGCACGTGGATGTCGTTGACGATCATCCAGTTCGCCAGCTGTTCAGCAGTCGGGTTGACTAGCGGGTAAGGCTTGTTCCTCTGCGCCACTGCGCCAAGCGTAGTCAGCGAGCCAGGGCTGCTAGGGTTGCCAAACAGCACCGTTCCGTCAGCGGCCTGCGCGTTGAAGATCGTGCGCTCGCGGTAGCCTTCTTTGCCTCGGGTAGACGTGGTCGTCAGCCGGAAGTCCTCGGCCACCTGACGCCCGGTGAGCTCACCTTCCTTTTCGCGTGCGTAGTCGGCGCCTATGTACCCGCCGGTCTCGATACCCAATGCCTTGGCCGTCTCCAGGCCAACCGTGTCGGCGCCGGTCTGTCCACCCGAGATGATCTTGATCTGCCACTTGCGATCCTCGTCAGAAACGGGCGGGTCTTCGGGCGCAGCCATCTGCCGCTTGATGGCCGCTATTTCCTTTTTCAGCTTCTGCCTGTCCGCATAGCCCTCTTCGGTGTCGCCAGACGTACCGGACAGCTGAAGCTCCGCCTCCAAAAGCTCCTGTTCGAGCGTGGGCTGGAACTCTTCAGCAGCGGGCTCCGCTTCCGGCTCAGGCGCAGGCTCTGGCGCGGGCTCTGCTGCAGGGGCAGGCGCGGGCGCCAAGCCTAGCGCAGCCATGCCTTCCGCGACCGGTGGCGGAGTCTCTTCGTCCACGGCCTGCGGGGCCTCCTCAGGTGCCGCCAATCCAAGGGAAGCTAGACCCTCAGCAACCGGGGGCGGAGCCTCCTCATCAACGGCCTCCGCAGGCCTCTCAGCGGGCTCCTGGGGCGCCTCCTCCCGCACAGGCTCCACAGCCCTAGGGGCAGACAGATCGGCCCCCACAGCCTCGCTGAGGCGCTTCAGCTTGGGCCCGTCCAGTTCCAGCAGTCCAAGCCGCACCAGCATCGCCCGGCGCAGCTGGGCCACCCTGGGCTGCTTGCCGTCCTCACGCTGCAGGGGCACCCCCAGGTCCTCCTCCAGCATCGGGATCAGCTCTGCCCGACGCGCCGTCTCGATGGCCCCCTGGATCGCGTTCAGCTGCTGTTCAGCAACCGGCTCTGTACGGTCCTCCTGCGGGACTTCTTGCTCAAAGTTGAACTCCTCCTGCGTGACCGGGATCTGCTCGACCACGTCCTCCAGGGCGGGGTTGCTGGGGATGTCCTCAGCCAGCGTCTCCTCCACGGACGGGATGAACTCCGCAAGGGGGACGACCTCGATGTCCTCCTCCACCGTGCCCAGCATCTTCTCCAGCTCCCGAGTCGACTTGAACACAGCCCCCTCAGCGCGCTGGGCGATCTGCAGTACCTCGCCAAGGTGCTGCGCCGTGCTAAGCGCAATCGCCACCTGCGAGTTCGACATGTCGCTGATGTCGATACCAGCGTTCTCCAGCATGTCCCTCTGCTTGAGGAACTGCTTCATGTAGAAGCTGCGCGGCTGCAGCCACATCATCAGCTCATCGAACACCCACTTGAACACCCGCCGGTACAGAGGCATCTGAGCCTCTGCCTGCTCGGGCTGCGTAGCCAGCATTCGACCAAAGGGCTGAACACGGAAAGCCACGCTCTCCTCTAGCCGGGCCATGTCCGTCAGGTTGGCGTACAGACCGCTGTTCAGCTTGTCGGATACAGACTCAGCCGGGAACCCGGCCTGCGTCAACACCTCGTCTAGCTCTTGCAGCCACTCCTCGCCGCGCTCTCCCAGTCGCTGCACGTGGACGTGGATCATCTCGTGCAGGACGACCTCGCCCACAAGCTCGTCGACCTCCATGTCCAGCTCTTCGGCCTTGGCCTCGATCTTGGACTGGTCGATGAACAGGACCTTGTTCTCTTTGTCCCACTGCGCAACCGGGGCACCCTTGCTGCCACGGAACTGGACAACAGCCAAGCCAGCCTGTTGCTGCAGGCGGGCGAGCGCAGGCGTCGGGCGCCGGAGGTCAGCCTCGAACCGATACTCGGGCAGCGAGCGGGCAAGCTCTCTGACCAGAGCCTCGCGCGCTGCTAGCTGCTCTTGCACCTCCTCAACGCCGACAAGGTCCATCTCACCCACGCGCCTGCGGGCCTGAGGGCTCAGCGCCTCACGCGTCGTCAGAGCAGCCAGCGCATCACGCGCCTGCGTGTTGATGTAGATGTCCCCCTCGGGCGAGCGGCTCACGCCCTCCACGAGCTTCTGCTTCAGGGCGTCACGCGTCTGCCACGCAGCGGCGGCAAAGCCGATGGGCTGTCGCGAGGTGTTGATGCCACGCGACTCCATCTCAGCCAGCATTGACTTAGCCTCGGTATCGCCAGCCAGCTCAGCCACATCGGCCAGCTTGCCCTCATCAAAGGCCTTGCGCAGCTTGGCGAGACGCGCGTTGAACCGGCGCTCAAGGTCGGTCGCCTCCTCCGCGTTGATGATCTCCAGCTCCTTGAGGCGCTCCAGCATGGGGCTGCGGTCACCCATCTGGCTCTGCGACTCGAACGGGAGACTCATGGCCTCCTGCAGCATGGCCAGCATCTCCTCCTCGACCGCCTCCATCGACGTGTCGGGACGCTCGCGGTTCTGCTCTGCCCGCCTGCCGATGCGGCCGAGGGCGTCGTTCCTGACCCTCTCGCTGTTCATCCACTTGCCGCGAATGAACTCGTCTGCCGCAAGCGCTCCACTGCCAGCAGCAGTTGGGCCCGCGTCGATGATCTTGGCGATCTGGACTAGGTCACGCCCCATGACCTGCAGACCCTCAGCCTCGGCGTACTTCTTCAGCGCCTTGACCTTCTCAAGGGTCTCCTTGTCCATGTCCGCCGTGGCAACGTAGTAGTCCATGCGGGCAAGGCCGCTGGACACAGACGCGGGACCGAACATTCCAAGGCCCATGCCCAGCGCGACAGCAGGCAGGTTCTCGATCAAGTGCTGGGTGTTGCCGCCCTCAGCTAGCTGCGGCGCCACTTGGTGCACAACGTCACGCGTCATGGCACCGACAAACTCTTCGCCCAGCTCGGGCACAAGGCCCTGGAAGCCGAAGTCACTCCACAGCTTCGTGTAACGCGGGTCCGGGCTCAGGCCAAGGAAGCTCAGCAGGCGGTTGTTCGCCACCTCCTTCATAGCGCCCCTGCGGGCAGCTTCGCCGACGTCGCCCATCAGCGTGAGCTTTATGGCAGCGGGCAGGTGCACTAGCGCCTCGCCCATAGCCTCGCTGAACAGCTCGATGTAGTTGTCCAGCACAGCCGCAGGCAGTGCGTTCGTCCACATGCCGTAGCTGTCGTCAGCCACGCGCACCGCTACGCCATAGTCACCTTTGGCTTGGATCCCGTAACGGTTCGCAATGTAGTTGGTGTACGCGGAGGCACGGGTACGGCTGCCCCCAAGCGTTTCACCGATCACGGTCTGGCCGATGTACTGCTTAGGCGCTTCGTAGCCCAGAGCCAGCAGCGTGTTGCCAAGCACGGGTCGCTTGGTAGCGATTTCCTTAGCGTACCTGCCGTACCTCTGGAACGGCTGAGCCATGCCAGCCATCAGAGTGCGGGCCCGACCAAGCAAACTAGCCTGCTTGGCGGCAGAACCAGCTTTGGCCAGTCTGCCGAACGCGCCACGCGTCAGAAAGAACTCGCCAGCGAACGGAAGCGCTTCCGCAGCAATACGACCAACGTCGTAACCAAACGTCTTAGGCTTAGTTTGCTCGTCGTAAAACTGACGGATCAGATTCACGTCGTCTTCCGACGCCCTATTTGCAGACGCCCGGTCTAGCGCTGCCTCTAGGCGCTTAAGCTGTCGGAACTGATTTGCCGATGACAGGAATGGCGCAAAGTCGCCAGCACCGCGCTCTTGCCCAAGCATCGTGCGGCCCCAGCCCTCGCCGAAGCCTAGCGGTGTTGCCTCCTCAATACGGTTGTCTATCTCAGACTTGACGTACGGGTCGTTCGTTTGGGTTTTTACCTGTTCTAGCGCGGCAACCTGATTGCGTTCCTTAAGGGCCCTTCGCGCTGCCGTGTAGTCAAAACCCTGATCGGTCATTTAGGACGCACCTGCTGCTTGAAGGGGCCGCGACCGAACTGCTCCCAGTACATCTTCTCCAGCTCTTTGCCGCTGACGATCTTGCCGTTGATTGTCACGGACATCACGCTGTTAGCCTTAGGCGAGCTTTTGAGCTTGCCCGCATCTCTACCGCGTCGAATGCGGGTAGCACCCAGCATCTCCGCGAACGCTGCCAGCTTATCATCGCCGCTCGCCACGTCAGGCTCCTGCATAGTGCCGGGCTTCGGCGCGGCAGGCACTCGGTCCTCAACGCCCGGGGCCGGTGCAGCGGGAGCGCCTTTATAGGGCTTAGGTCCAGCTTCCATCATTTGACCGCGCGGCTCCATCTCGGGCACGTACCTGCGGAACCCTAGGTCATCGTCCATCTGCATGTACTGGCCGGACGGCGCCCCTTTCGGCGGCGCAGGCTTACCAGTGCGTCGACGGTACGCTTCCTCACGAGGCAAATTGCGCTGCTCGTATTCGATACGGCTGTCGGGGTACGACAGGAACTGCGCCAGACGCTCCGCCTTCTTTGGGTTGCGACGCGCAAACTGCTGGAACGAAGTGTCCTCGACGCTCAGTTCGAAGTCCGGGTCGTCCAAAGGGTTGATGCCATCGACAAGGCCTCCAACGTTCAGGCCAAAGTAGTCAGCGCGACTAATTCCTGCCCTCTTAAGCGCGTCAGCGAGGTCGCGCGATGCCGCAGCCTCGGCCGAGGTCATTTCCCAGCCACCGCTTTCGTGCGGCATAACTATTTTGACTGCCTTTAGAGCGGCCTGCGCGTCCTTGTTGTACTTTTCCGCGTCAATTTCTCCGGCCTGCAACTGCAGCGTCAGGCCTTTGATGAACTCACCGACTGTAGTCCCCTCATACTCCTGGCCCTTGAACGCCGCGTCATCAAAGACCGGGGTGACCTTGCCGAAGAAGTCTGCGTTGACTACGCGGTCCAGTGCGGGGTGCTGCCCCGCGTACTGCTCTTCAAGCTGACGCTCCGATGCCAGCACATCGGTCACAACGGCTGACCAGTAGTCAGGGTCCCCTGCGGCCTTTTGGGCCTCGGTCGCATTTGACATAACCTGTTGAGCCTCGCGACGCTGCGCCCTTGCCTCCACGTAATCGCGCTCCATCTGACCGGCAGTATCGGCAGTGCTGCCGCCTAGCGCCCCAGCCTCAGCTTCAATGCTATTCCAGGCGGTCAGGTAATCCGCGTCGTCGTCATAGCTAAGGCTGAATCGGCTGCCACGAGTTTTCTCTCGATGGCTCAACGCCCACCGTTGCCTAGGCGTCAGGTCGTCGAGTGCAGTGCCCGGCTGAACAGTGTCGAGAATCGACTCAGCTGTAGCGTTGCGCTTCAGGAACAACTCCATCTCGCGGCGCTGGTTTGCAACAAGCTGCTTTTCGAGGTCGTGCGCCTGGATCGCATCGTTGCTTTCCAGAATTTTGAAGAGGCCCTGAATGTGCGCTAGGCGATCGGCTACGTCTTTGACATCGTTTTCAATGTCCCAAGCGTCGATGTAGCCGCCCTCCGCAGTGGGATCTAACAACCGCGCAAGCTCACTAATTGTGTCTTCCGCTATGGCCTTGCTCTCTGACCCGACCGTCGTAGTGTCTTCGGTGGCCTGAGCGTAATCCGCGCCCAACACGATGTTCTTAATCCCATTGAGCGCTGTTTCGCTAATGACCAATCCCTCAGGGACCTGGCCTGCGCGCAGCATGCGGAAAATCTCTTGGTTTGACTGCATTGCCGTCGCTAGAGCCCTGCGAGTCCCCATCTCGTTTTCGTAGGCCCTCACTCTCCCGACTTCCTGACGCAGCGTCTGCACGTCTGCATCCGTCAGAGAGGTGCTGGTGTATCCAGTGTCCGACGGACTGCCTAGGACCTGCCCGATAATGCCCTGTACCGCCTCGCCGCCCTGCAGTCCAGTCTCCTGATACATACGATCTAGAGACGTCGCTAGGCCTGTAATGCTTTGCTGTCGGCCTTCGGCCTGTAGACCCGTGTCATACTCGGACGCTAGAGCCTGAAAGGCCAGAATGTCTGCCGTAGCATCCTGACCACTCGCCCGCTTGCGCTTGATCTCCGCTTGCAAGCTGTTGAGATTTCTGAACTGGCCCTGCAGACCGGAGCTGGCCCAAGCCGGAATGGCCTTGCCGTTCCAGCTGGTCACTCGCGCTTTGGCGCCAGCAACACCCATGTTGAAAGCAGTCTGGTTTCGGTATGCCTCCTGCTCCTTGATCTGCATAGCACGATCCGCACGCGCATTGTCAGCCTGAGCCAAGGTCATCTTGACCTCGTTCTGCTGCAGCTGCTGCTCGTGCGCCTCCTGCGCCTGCTGCATGGCCTGGACCTGGGCCATGCCTGCCATGAAGTTGGTTGCGCCCGTGTCCATCTTGACGGGCGTCCTGCTAATTCCTACGCGTGCCATCATCGTCCTCCGGGGAACATCATCGGCGATTGCCCTGGCATCACGCCGCTAGTGGGCACGGACGCGTAGTTACCGGTAGACAGCTGACCCGTCCGATACTGCTGGCCACCATACCCAGTCACCGTTCCGCCGCTGTACGGGTCAGACATACTAGACATCAGTCCTCCTGCGAACTTGCCGAAGCTGCCAATCAGGCCAGACAAGGCCTGAGCCTCAGCGCCAGCGCTCTGCCCAATCGTGCTCGGGTCGACCACATCATACGGGCTCATCATGGACAGGTCAGCCATGCCAGCAGCAGTCTGCCGCCCAATCTCAGCTGCCCTGCGCTGCGCGTCAGCGTAGATGCTCCGCATGTAGTTGGCAGACGTTGACCCCTGCATCAGCGACGCACCTAGGGCCGTCGGAGCCCCAGCGATGGCCGCGTTCATAGCAGCTCGGTTCTCCGCCATCAGGCCACGGCGCGACTTAGCGTACTGACCCTTGGCCTCTGCAATGCGCGCGGCGCGGTCGGCCATCATTTGCTTGACGAACCGCTCCTGCTTCTTGCGCGCCTTGCGGGCACCGCCAAAGCCCAGGACGCCGCTCACGACGTTCATCCCGAGGCCGATAAGACTGGGGTCAACCATTTAAGTCACCGTGATGTAAGAGGTTTTCGTTTCGGTGTCGCTGCCGCCGTCGCCAGTAACGGTCAGCGACACGGTGTAGGTGCCCGCTAGGGCGTAGGTCTTAAGCGGGTTTGCCTCTGAGTTAAGCGGACCGCTCGTCCCGTCTCCGAAATCCCACAGCCACGTGTGGACCGAACCGTCAGACAGGTTAACAAACTGCACGTTACCGCCAGCGGAGATAGCTACCGGCACCCCCTCAAACTCGGCAGTCGGAGCAGGCGTCGGAGGCGGCAGCGGCAACGCAGCGTATCCGTCCTTGTAGTGCGGCTGTAGCCTCCTGACAGACATAGCTATGCTAGACAGCAATACGCTGCCAGCGAGGCTGCGCCACAAAGGCGTAATGTACGTGAAGCCGCCAGACGTGTTATCCAGCAGCATGTACAGCGTCAGGTCGACGTTTGATGTACATCTGCGAGTCACGCGGTTCAGCAGAGACCAAGCTGTAGTGCCAATACTGCCTGTATAGCCTAGAGTCAACTCGAACGAGTTACTGTAGCCGCGCACAGAAAGCGCAACGGCATACACATATCCAACTGCCAACTGCAACGCGTTGTCGCCCGTGCCGGTATGCGGCACGTTGGCGTAAACGGCTGAGGCATTGGTAGGCGACACAACGTTGTTAAACGAGCTGTCGATGTACGGCTCAAGCGAGCCCCAGGCAAGACCCTGTGATGACGCCGTCGCCAGCAAGGACCTTGCGACGATTTCGCTGTCGCCAAGAATCGTGAGGTCCGCTAACGCAGCGTCTACATAATCCTTGTTAGCTGCCTGTGTGCCGTCAGTAGGCGTCACAAACCGCAGGTTGTCCGGCACAACAGCGTGACGGTTGCGGCTATCGACCGTGATCGTGTTGTCCTTGCGCACCTGCGCACGACCATTGGCGTCGACCTCCTGCCCATCACCGACGCGCTGGCTAGTCTGCAGCTCCGCCTCCGACGAGCGGCGCTGCCTGGGGTCTACATCGCTACCACCGGGTCGCTGCCCGTTAGCGAACTGAGCCTGACGCGACCGGCGTGCCCGCTCTTCGCGCGGGACAAAGCTCACGCTCGGATACCCCCGGCGTAGCTCACGTGGACCTGCCCCTTCTCGTAGCTCCACGTCTCCTGCTCACGGGCGTTGCGCAGCATCAGGTAAATGCTGTCGCCACTGACCCGCACCATGTGCGTGCCGTTACGTCCAGCCTGCAACTCCCCAGACTCCAGGGGGTCGCCTAGCTTGGCCGCGTTGTCGGTCTCGTAGAACTCGTAGTTGCAGCCGCTGTAGTTCGGCGCCAGCACGACGGTCAGCGAGCCAACAGCGTGGACGTCCATGTCCCTGTTCGGCGCGATCGGGCCCATCAGGACGTAGCTGTCGATAGGCAGGTACTTGTTCGACAGCACGCGGTCACCCTTGGGCACCTCGCTGGACTCGGTCTGACCCCACTTGCGAATGCGCCCGTCCTCGCAGCCGATGTGCATGACTCGATCAGCAGGGCTGTCGCCG
>Ga0208917_1000376_pt1 | contig 22983 bp, 29 predicted proteins | sample DEB08_DNA_10_FD_185500 | JGI IMG/M metagenome (GOLD analysis project Ga0208917, IMG submission 185500) | Aqueous microbial communities from the Delaware River and Bay under freshwater to marine salinity gradient to study organic matter... | ecosystem: Environmental > Aquatic > Marine > Coastal ...
TCAGTCTTATATCAATGCAGGATATAGCAAGACAGGAGCAGATGCAGGAGCTTCTCGCCTGTTAGGTAATGTTAGTATAAAGGATAGACTAGAAGAACTCAAAGCAGAAGCTCAAAAGGAGTTCAAAGTTGATAGGAAATTTCTTTATGATGGCTATATGGAACTAATAGAGAAACACAAGGATTTAACGCCAGCAGTCGCTAAAGGTTCTTATGATTCTATTGCAAAGATGTTTGGGTTAAACGAAGCCGAAAAGGTAGAGTTGTCAGGTAAGATAGAAGGGTTTAAAATCGTACTAGATGAAGGAGATTAAGCTATTCAAGAAGCAGATTGAAGCCTATAAGCTATTAACAGACAATAGTACTAATGAGGTATTATACGGCGGGGGAAGTAGAGGAGGCAAATCTTGGCTTGGTAATTTATGGATAATGCTTGAAACCTTCAATAAGCCTAAATCTTCTTATATGATAGCAAGGGCAAACTTCACAGACCTACGAGACACCACACTAGCAACTTTTCACAAGGTCATAAATCACTATGGAGTAGCAGAGCATTTTACCTTCAACGCCCAAACAAACTACGCTTATAATATCGCAACAGGCTCAAAGATTAAGTTTAGAGAGATGGGCTGGTATCCTTCAGACCCCGAATACAACAGAATCGGCTCTTATGAGCTTACAGGCGTTTTTCTTGATGAAGCACAAGAGATAAAGAAGAAAGCGGTAGATGTCCTTAGAGGGCGTTTTTCAGAGCTTAAAGGCGATGGTTGGGAGTCAATTCCTAAGATGTTCTATTCTTGTAACCCCGCAAAAAATTGGATAATGCAAGATTTTGTCAAACCTTTTGACGAGGGGCGACTAGAAAGCGATAAGGCTTTTGTCAGGTCACTTGTAACAGATAACCCGCATATCTCAGAAGCCTACATTGAGAACTTGCGAAAAGCCGACAAGGTGACTAGAGAACGCCTTTTATTTGGCAACTTCTACTATGACGATGACCCCGCAAAACTAATTGAGTATGACAAGATTTTAGACCTTTACGAGAATACTCAAGTGCCAAGCGGAAGCAAATATATAACCGCAGATATAGCCACGAAGGGAAGCGATAGGTTCGTTTTATGCGTTTGGGACGGCTTAAGGCTTATTAAAATCTACTCAGAGGCGAAAAGTACAGGCTTGGGTATTATTGAGAAGATTAAAGAGTTCAAAAATAAATATGGCGTTCCCAATTCCAATATATGCTATGACGCTGATGGTGTAGGCGGTGGCTTGAGTGGATTCTTAGCCAATACGATAGAATTTAAGAACGGATCGAAAGCAAAAGCGGGCGAGAACTTCAATCACTTAAAAAGCCAATGTTATTTTAAATTAGCTGATTATGTAAACGAGGGCAAGATATGGGTAGTAGACGATACATACCAAGACAAGCTCAACGAAGAGCTAGAGTATATCAAGCGGGATAATGTAGACAAAGATGGAAAGCTCTCCATATTACCTAAAGACAAGGTGAAAGAGTTACTAGGAAGATCACCTGACTACTCAGATGCGTTGATGATGCGTATGTATTGGGAAGTTAGCGGTAAGATTCAAACTTTTAACCCTAGATTTTTTTAAATTTATTATAAACAAGGGCTATAAGGATTTTATAAGATGGCAGAAGAAACAACAAACGACAGGTATAATATTTACCCTTGGAGAGATGGTGACTGGACTAATGTCACCCTAGAAGCAAATAAATATCGCTTTTTAGAGGATTCGCTTCTAGGTACAGGTGGCTATCGTAATGGATGGTATTTGGTTCCACACAAGCGAGAAGATCAGAATGATTTAAACATTCGCAAATCTAAAGCGTACTTTTCAAACCAATATAGACCTATTTGGCAGGCTCACCATAAACCTATTTTCAAGAATGAAGCTACTAGGACGATAGTTGAGAACCCTCCACAAGCCTATACAGACCTGTATAATGTTTTTTTATACAATGCAGATGGCAAAGCTAACTCACTTCAAAGTTTTATGGAACAGGGCGCAGGAACTACTAAAAACAAGGGTGTATCTTTCTTGGTGATGAATAATGACACCGAGATAAACGCAACAATTGAAGATGTGATTAACTCAAGAAGTGGTGTGCCTTATGTGTTTGAAATCTCACCTGATATGGTTTACTCTTATGAGCAGGATTCTTTTGGGAACCTAACTAGCTTGAAGTGGTGGCAGCAAAAAGACACCTTAACCTTTGACCAATTTGGAAACCCTAACAGCTTATTGTTGTCAGAGCCTATTGGCAGCGGGTCATTTGAAAAAATCATAGTTGGAGTAGATGCCAACGAGTGGGCGGTTTATGACTCAAGCGGTGCGAACAAGATTCAATCTTTCCCAAATGTTATTGATGAAATCCCAGTTGTCAGATTAGTAGCAGAACCAAGCGATGAAGTAATCCCTGAAAGCTCTCTATATTCAGTCGCAAGGATTCAACACAGGATTTACAACTTAGCTTCAATTATTACGGATATATCGGACAATCAAGCATTCTCAATCTTGACTATGCCAATGACTGCTAATAGTGGTGTAGATTATGGCACTACTAAAGGTTTGGGCTATCCAAGTGATTCAAGTAGAAGTCCTGAGTTCATATCACCTGACGCACAACAGCTTAAGACCTTGACAGAGCTATACCACTCCTTAATCAATGAGATGTATCAAGCGGGCGTAGTGAGTCACCTTCAAAGATTCCAACAGAGTGCAGAATCCAAGGAGATTGACAGAGAGCGACTTAATGACCTCTTAGGCACTTTTAAAAGGCAAATAGAACAAGCAGAAAAGCAATTGATGCGTTTATTCGGGTTATTTGTTGGCTTTGATTATGAGTATAGTGTAACCTATTCAGATGATTTCGGGGTATCTACTTTAAACGAAAAAGCCGATATGTTCTTAAAGCTAATGTCTAGCGGTATCTCAACAACTTTTGCAACGGAACTAGAAAAGCAACTTGCTTCTAAATCACTTGATTTTGAAGATGAGGAAATGAGGCTAGAACTCTTAGAGAAGATTGAAACCGAGAGAGATTCAATTCGTAATCAACAAGCTATTGAGAATCAATTTTAATGGCTAACCAAAGGCAGATAAACGAGAAGATAGAAGAGCTCATAAAAGGCTTTGACATTTCTTATGGTAGAGCGGTCGCTCCCTTTACAAAATGGCTACTAGAACAACTAAAAGACCCACAAGGGCGAACAACTCGCCAAATAGTTAATGAAGGTTGGGAAAAGTTTGAAGTTTCAAGTGCCATTGAGGGTGTGATCGTCTCTACAACTGCTACAAGTGCGACTATTCAAATACTAGCGCAAGACCCTGAAGCTATTGTTAATCAAAAGAAGCTAATCACCAAGCTAAAGACAGAGCCTTGGGCGGGTGATGGCGTTAATCTTAATTCAAGAATGGCTAAAGGCAACACTAAAACAAAGCAATTTATCACAAGAAGCGTTAAAGAAAATTTTAAGTGGGTTCGTGATTATGAGGACAATTTCAAAGAGCTTCAAAGGTTAGTTTTAACAAATGGCAAGGTAGATGAGTCTATTCTGCGTAAACAAGTCCGAGAAATGACGAGAGAGATTCGCACGAGTGGATTTAGTAGAGATTTTGAGAAAGAACTAGCTAGGCTTGAGAATGATATTAAAACACTTTCAGAGATGAATTACACCACAAGCGACACGAAAAAGGCATATAAAAGGTTTATGCGAGGTGTTAAGGGTAAAGAGCTAGAAGCCTTTGAGAAAGCGGTAGAGGAAGCAGTCAAAAAGAAGTCTAAGTATATTGCAAGGCGAATTGCACGAACAGAACAAGCTAGGGCGAGTACAGAAGCCTATATCCTTATGACTCAAAACGACGATGACCTGCAATACTACAAATGGAACCTGGACGCATCCCACAAGATACTAGATATTTGCGACGTAAATGCAGGGGCAGACTTTGGGCTAGGGCGAGGTGTTTACCCTAAAGACAAATTACCAAGTTTACCAGCTCACCCTCATTGTATTTGCTTTCTTACCGAATACTATCCAAGAGAAGAGATTAATCCAAGTGATTTTGACTACTCTAAGGGTGGCAATGAGTATTTAAGCAAACTTTCAAGGCGAAAGCAGAACGAAATCCTTACAAGCAAGGCTAGGGGCGATCAATTCAGAAAAGGCGAAAATTGGAACAACGCCATAAGAACTATTGAGGGCAATTCTCAAGTAAAAGACCCTAAAGTAAGGTTCAAAGAAGCCATCACTTCAAAATATTTGTAATTATTTTCACTTTATTTTAAAAAATGGTTGTAAATTTATAAATTAATTGATAATTTATATAAAGCGACAACATTAAAATGGAGTTACGAATGACAAAAAAAGACACAGAGCTTTTAATGGATTGGCTCATTGACCTAGTACAAGACCAGTTAGAAGAGGACAAAATAGACCTATCACAAAGACCAAATGATGAGATTTGTCTAGGTTCTTTTCACAGGTCTAAGGAGATTATTTCTTTATTAAAAGAGGTTAAGATAGAGCTACAAGAGGGCTTATTGATTGAGGATATTAAGAAGGTAAACAAAATAAAAAGGGCTTTAAATGAAGCACGATAAACATTATGCAAGCAAAGAAATAGAGCCGATTCAAGTAATAGAAGAGACTATTGAAAGACTTACGGGTAAACTAGACCCTAAATCAGTTTTTAATATAGGACAATCCCTTAAGTATCTACTGAGGGCAGGACTTAAAGAGGGCGAGTCGGTTGATAAGGATTTAGACAAAGCTTTTAATTACCTACACAGAGCTATCAAAGGCGGGTGGGTAGATAGTGAACCTATTAACACCTTTGAAAGCCTTATGGATAAATACGGACTAAATAAAGCGGAAAATGGCTATTATACCTCAGTCTGTGGTCTATCTGTTTACTCAGCTGCTACACTAAAGAAAACAACTCCCAATATGTATAGAGTTTATTATACTGGCGAGGGTTTAGCTTCTATCCATTACTCACTTGATGAATTAGACAAAGCACTAGACGAATACTTTAACTAATATTTATATTTAACTTGCTCCCATTGGGCTGCCCTTACCTTTTTAGGTGGGGCTTTCTTTTTTTATATATCTTTGAAAAATAGTTATATTTATTATGTAAACTAAACCCTCAAGGAGGTCACTCAATGAGTGAACAACAAGAAGCACAACAAAATCCAGCTAATGGCGGGGATAATGTTGAAGGATTAAAGAACAAGAACACCGAACTATTAGGCAAGCTCAAAGCTGAAAAGGAAGCGAGTGCAAGCCTAAATAGTAAACTATCTGAAATGAGTGAAACTTTAAGTGCTTTAGGTCAGTTAGTAGGAGTTCAAGAAGGTGAAAGCATTGCAGATAAAGCGAAAGCTCTTTTACAAGAAAAAGAACAGAAAGCATTTGAAGCGATGAGTGAAACTGAGAAGCTATCTCACAGGCTTAAGTCAATTGAAGAATCACTCCAGGAGACACAGAGAGCTAAAGAGATGGCGGAAAAAGAATCTTTATCTTTGCGGATTGACGATAAAATTAAAGCGACTCTAAATGCACAGGGTGTAACGGAGTCAGACAGAATGGCTTTTGCTTTAGATGTGTTAAAAGCGAGAACACAAATCGATGGACTTGATGGGGATGCTTTCTTAGTTGGGGGAGAGCAGAAATCTATTAATGAAGTAGTGAGTGGATTCCTTGAGGGAAATAAGTTTTTAATCTCCAATCCTTCAAGGGGTGGTAGTGGTTTTAAGGGTGGTAGTTCACAAGATACCGACCAGGCAAACATAAACCACGCTTTGAAGAATGGGAACACAACTCAAGCAATGGCTCTAATGATGAAACAACAAGGTTTATAATTAAACTAAAGGAGAGCTAAAAATGGCTTCTACATCAGCAGTTGGTACAACTCAAAACAACCCTAATTACCTCGGAATGGTATTTGAAGCAGGGCAAAACGCAACACCTTTCTTAAATATGGTGGGTGGTCTTAATGGTGCAAGACCTGTCACTTCTTGGAACTTTGCGGTAAACTCAAGCTATGCGCTTGATACAGCTTCACAACCAGCTATCACAGAAGATGCTTCTGTTACAGGTATCACAACTTCAACTTATGCACGATCTCAAGCAGAAAATGCTATCCAAATCTTTCAACGCAGAGTGGATATCTCTTACGCTAATGAGTCTGACTATTCAACTCTTGCGGGAGTTCCAGCTTGGGCAGGTGCTAACTTTGTAACCGACAAAAGAGCCGAGCAAATGGCTGTTAATATGCGTCAATTAGCGGTAGACCTAGACTACACTCTAATTAATGGTGCTTATGTTCAGAAAACTGCTTCAAATGTGGCTTCAAAGACTCGTGGATTAACTAACGCAATTTCTACGAACTCAATTGATGCTTCTGCGGGTGCTTTGTCTAAAACTCTATTTAATTCATTGACTAAAACAATGGTAGACAATGGAGCAGACCTAGCGAGTGGTAACTGTGTAGTTCTAGTGAACTCTTCAAAGAAACAAGAGCTAACTTCTATCTTTGGACTACAAGAGCGTTCTAACTCAGTAGGTGGTGTAAATGTTGAAGTTATCGCTACTGACTTTGGCAACTTGAATGTGGTTTACGCTCCTGCGGTAGCTCAAACAGAGGTTATCGTTGCAGATATGTCTATTTGCTCACTAGCAGTTTTACCTGTTCGTGGTCAAGCTCTAATCGTTGAGCAACTAGCTAAAACTGGTGCGAGTGATCCGTATTCTATCTATGGTCAGTTTGGTCTTGACTATGGTTTAGAATCTAAACACGGAAAACTAACTAACCTAGCTTAATTAGTGTGAGGGGGTAAAACCCCTCTATCTATTTGGAGGAAAATATGGCTATTGCAAACGAATTTATTGACCCAAACCTGCGCTTAGGTGCGATTACTTCATTGACAGATAACTCAGGCGGAACTGCGTCAGATACGATTGCGGTTATTTCAGACGGTGCTACAGCTAATGCTATTGCGTCTCTTGCTGCTAAATTTGAAGCATTGAAAGCAGACCTAGAAGCAAAAGGTTATATGGAATCATAAGTCTTAGGAGGTGAGAGCCCTCCATTTTTTTAAAAAGGGAAATTATTATGGCGATTTTAAAATCACAAGAACACAACAGAAACGCAAGGATTTGGGATCCAGTAAAAGAGTGTATCCTATTCCGCTTTATTGATGGTGTTTTTGAAACAGATGACAAATATATTATTGAATTTTATGATAAGCACTTTGCTGGTGAAGGTCAGATTAAAGCAGATTACAAGGTTGAAGCTAAAGCCGAAGAGCCTGATGAAAAAGCATTGATTGAGGCAGAGATTAAAGAACGCTTTGGAATTGATGTAGATAGACGCTTGAGCCTTAAAAAGCTAAGAGCAAAACTTGCTCAATTAGAAGCAGAAGCCTAACAAAATGCCTATTTTGTTTAAACTTAATATGAAAGGCTTTGAGGATGCGATTAAAAAGCACCCTGAAAGGCTTTACAAGGAGTTAAGTATAGTGACCAAAAGGGTAGGCTCAGAGATGGAACTGGAAGCTAAAAAGAACCACCCTAAATGGACTACTAGAACAGGCAGATTAGTTAAGTCTATCAAGTATTTTTTTAATTCAAGTAAGGGCAAAGGGGTAGATTTAACCCTTTCTTTGCTTGATGAGAATCATAGCTTAGGTACGAAATACGGAAAATACCAGCACGAAGGCACAAAGCATTTAAAGGGTGATGGTTGGGTATATAGAGCTTTTAAGAAAAATGTAAACAAGCTCAAATCAGAGTGGCAGAGTGCTATTGACAAAGTAAACAAGGACTTTTAAAGATGGCTTTTTTAGTACAAGCAGATATTACGGACAAGGTGGCTATTCCTTTCATAGCAGATACTAACACAGATATAAATACTTACTTAGCTAAAGGTGATTCCTATATAGTGTCTCTTGCTCAGTCTAAGGGCGTTTTAGATTCTGCTAATATATCCACTCCAATGGTGATAGAGCTTAAAGAGTACGGACTTTCAAAGCTCTATATTGAATTATTCCAAGATGCCTCTTATGTGAATAATATTGAAGCCTTTGAGTCTGATAAATACAAGCAGAAAATGGAAGATTACAAGGTCAAAGCTAAAGAGATGGCGGAAATGCTTACTTATGAGATGATCACAGCAAGTGTGGAAGATGTAAGCGACAGAACAGCGACTTCTTTTAGGTTATATAGGGGTTAAAAATGCCAATTAAAACCGATATAAGAAATGCAATTGAGACCTCTATTAAGGGAATGACCCAAGTGGGTGGTTTTAACTTTGATTGGGGAAATAGCTCCTTTAATCGTGATTTAGCTTTGACAAGTTTCCCTAATTTCTATGTGAGGATGCCAACAGAGGAAAACTTAGATTTTGAAAGTGGTGAAACTAATTTCGGAGCTTATGATAATACTACCGTTACTGAAATTATTGTGCATTGCAAACAGACAGATAGTGCCTTAGACCCACAGAGAAGTGGAGAGGATGAGCTAGACCTGGCAGAAGATGACCTTAAGAAGTTATTTGCGGATAGTGGACAACAAGGAACAGCACTAGGTTCAGTAGGTGCAACTAGCTTTATGTATATAGGATATGAGACAGAGTATTTTACAAGTAATTCTCTTTATATTCCTGAAAAAAGAATTTTTAAATTTAGGTTACAATACACGCAGGATAGATTGAACCCCAACTTAATCGCTTGCTAAAGGAGATAAACAAAAATGACAAGTTTTAATATAGCTAAACGCATATTAGTAGCAAAAAGAGAGAGCGTTAAGGGAACTGCGGAGACCTTAGCGGATGCGGATTTTGATGTAAGAATGAGGGGGATTGAGTTCACTCCTGATTTACAAGGTGGTGATACTGAAAGCAAGTTTGCAACTGGTGACTATGGTGGTGACACTGCTATCGCAGGGATTAAGGGAGCGACTTTTACAAGCTTCACGAAGCTATCACAAGGTGCTACACTAGGAACTGCTCCAAAGTGGGGAAAATTGCTAGAGTCTTGCGGTGCGGTTGGTACTCAATACACCACTACAGGCTACGGATATGAGCCACTACAAGCAGGGGATGCTCAGACCTCTACCTTTGCAAATATGGAAATTTCAGACGATGGAACTCCAGTAGGCTTACAAGATACTGCTAAGGGTGTGATGGGTAACTTTACACTAAGTGCAGAGGGCGTAGGCTCACCGCTTAAAATTGATTATGAGTGGAAAGGTGCTTTTACAACTCTTGCAGATGTGGCAAATGGTGATATTTTAGCTTTGACCTCTCCTGATACCTCAGTAGGTGCGAGTTTCTTAAATGGAACTTCTACCATTGGTGGTACTGCTTTCTGTGTTCAGTCTTTCTCTTTTAACGCAGGGAATACAATTGAATACTTACAATGCCCAAGTGAAGCTTCAGGCATTAAATACGCTACTATCGTTAATCGTATGCCTACAATGACTATCACGATGAATGCGCCAACTGCTTCAAGTTATAACCCTTACGATGTAGTTAAGAATAACACAGAGGCAGAGGTAGTGCTTTCATTTGGTTCGTTTACATTCACAGCACCTGTTGCTCAAGTTGTTAATTATTCCAAGACTGATATTAATGGTCGATTAGGGTATGAGCTAACACTTAAGCTAAACAGAAATAGCGGAACAAATGCAAATATCTCAGATGAATCAACTTGGCAACTATTACAAGGCGCAACTGCTTAAACACTAAGGAGGGGTAACCCTCCTATTTTTCTATAAAGGGCTAAAAAATGGAAAAGAAAATCAAGATTCAAAAACTTAACGAAGCCGAGCTTTTAAAGTTTTTACCACTATCACAAAGTGCAACTCACAAGTTTACATATAATCCTAAAGTAGATGGCAAAGAGGTTTTACCTAAAGAGTATAGACCTACTTTTGAGCTAAAACAGATGGATATTAGAGCCAAAAAAGAGTTCAATATGCACAAGGTTAAAATCCAAAGAGATGCCACCTTAATCCTCTCAAATCCTGAAAGAGAAGATGCTATAAAAAGTGGCTCCGATGAAAACGAGAAACTACTTAAGCTAGTCAAGGATTATGTGGTAGGCTGGACAAACTTTAAAACAGCTCAGGGTGAATTAATTGACTTTGAAACAGGTTCAAATGGAACGATTACTTTTGAGTCATTTATGCAGATTCCCGCTATCATTCAAGCGAATATCATACAAGAGCTAGTCTTGATTAGTGGCTTGACCTCACAAGAGGAACTAGGTTTAAAGTATTAGCGGGAGTTCATAGTGGGGCGATAGTCTGCGGAGACAGGGATATTGATTACCAAACCGCAGACTTTACTAGAATGACCGCTTTGTGGTATGACGATACAGAGGAAGGTGTTATTTATGAATATTACGATCACCCTAGTAAGCATATCCCTCCTGTATTACTTGATTGGTATGAGGAATACAAATACTATCAAGAGTTTCAAGGGACTGCGCCTAGTTTTGAATCTTGTAATCTTAGATTTTTTGAAGCAAAAAACATTTATGAATATTATTTGAGCTTTTGGAAAAAGCCGAGAGTAAACAATGAAGGATTTAGCTAAATGGCAGATATAACAGCAAGAGCTATTTTAATAGACAAAATGACTGCACCCTTGAAAAAGATAGGCGATACTGCGGGAAAAGTAGGCAAAGATGTTCAGGGTAAATTCTCCGAAGCTAACGCACAAGTTAAGGGTTTAGGCTCTTCAATGATTAGCCTAAAAGGTGCTTTTGTAGGTTTAGCAGTTACAGGGGTTGGAGTGTTTGCGAAGTCTATCCTTTCTGCGGGTTCAGAAATGGAAAAGCTAGAGACTCAATTCAAGGTTTTGCTTGGTGATATGGACAGTGCAAAGGCTAGGATGCAAGAGCTTTCAAAGTTTGCTCAAACTACACCTTTTCAACTTACAGAGGTGGCAGGAGCTTCAAGAATATTACAGACCCTAGGTGGTAATCTACTAGCCACAGGCGAAGGATTGAGAATGGTGGGCGATGCGTCCGCTATAAGTGGCGAGAGCTTTGAGAATCTTGCGGTTCATATTGGTAGAGCTTATAGTGGTTTACAAGCAAATAGACCTATCGGAGAGTCTATGGCAAGGCTTCAAGAATTAGGTTTAGTTACAGGCGAAACAAGAAACAAAATAGAAGCCTTAACAAAGGCAGCAAAAGGTAAAGAAGCGTGGAATCTACTTGAGAAAGAATTGAGTAAAACTAAGGGCGGAATGAATGAGCTTTCACAGACGCTAGGCGGGTTAGTCTCAACTTTAAAAGACCAGTTTCAAGGAGCTTTAAGGCAACTTGGCGAAGGTGGATTTTTCGAAGCAGTCAAGGGCGGGATTAAGACCTTAGTAGATTGGTTCAATATTCTTTTAGACAATCAATTTTTCACTAGAATTGGGGCGGGTTTTGAATATCTATCTAGTGGATTGACCGCTTTCTCTTTAACTGCTATAACAGGCTTTCAACGGATTTGGGAAGTATTCAAGCTCACCGAGTTAAAACTAAGAGAACTTGATGTCGCTTTTTATGATTTATTACCCGATTCTTTTGTGAATAAAGAAGCCTTAGCAGAGTCAAAAGCGAAACTAAAAGAAGCAGAAGATGCCTATAAAAGCGTACAAGATAGCGCAGACAATACCGCTATTGCTGCGACTGAATCGTGGACTGATGTCGCTAATGCTTGGGATAAAATGGTTAATGGAATACCTGTTGAAAAATACAAAGAGAAAACTAAGAATATCGTAGACGATACTAAAGATACTAAGGATAAACTACTCAAAGAACTTGAAGAGTTGAGACGCAAAGAAAAAGAAATCCTAGACGAAAGAAACCAAATCAAAAAAGATGCTTTAATCCTTGAAGGTGAAGTTAGAGACAGAGAGATTGAGAGAAGATTTGCTCAACTTGACGAGGAAGTGGAAAAGCACAAAGAATCTCAAAAAGAAATCACAGAGAACGAGAGACTAGAAAGCGAAAAAAGAAAAGCCCTTAGACAAGCAGAATGGAATCTAGCTTTTACTCTTACAAGCTCACTTTCTACCATAGCAAGAAACGCTTTAGGTACAAGCAAGAAAAACGCAAATATGCGAAAAGGCATTGCTTATAGTGAAGCGGTGATTAATACAGCTTTGGGTGTTTCAAAAGCTCTTGCTAGTGCACCACCTCCGATTAACTTTATAAATGCGGCTGCGGTTGGTGCAGCGGGAGCAGCACAAATATCTACTATTGCTACTCAAAAATTTGCCACAGGTGGTATCGTTAAAGGCAATGGCGGGAGTGATTTAGGCGACAAGCAAATGATACGAGTTAATGCGGGTGAGGGTGTGTTTACTAAAGAGCAAATGAAGGCTTTAGGTAAAACTGAAATAAATATGCCTATCACTATTAACGGAAATGCAGACCAAGGAGTAGTTAATCAATTCTCAGAGATTGCTCAAAGTATTATTGGTGCAATCCGCAATGGTGACCTTGACTTAATTAATGAACTCAACTTACAGACAGCATAGGGGTTAAAATGGCTAGACCTGCTTATACTTTAACAAATAGCACAGATTCAAGCACTTTTGACTTTGAGTACATAGAGGAAGGTTATGAGTCAAATATTGAGCTACCTTTTGCCCTTGAAAAGTTGGAAAATGGTCAAATAAACATTTGGGATGATGGTGCGACTTACGATAAATACACTTGCAGTTTTAGTGCGGTTTTAACAGAAACTTCTTTTAATTCTCTTTTATCGGTTTACAATGCCGATAGAGGGGCAGATTTTACCCTCACACCTAACAATGGCGGGGGTTTTAGCCCTTTCACACCTGCCTATGGTGATGGGGGTACTTTTACTTTTAAAATCGTGAACTTTAAGCAAAGCGGAACTTTAGACGAGGAGCGCTATCAATGGTTTAGAGTGATCTTTGAGGTTGTTAATAGTGGCGCATTGCCAAGTTATAGCCCAACGACAGGAAATGACGAGGGTAGCTTACAGATAGGTACTATTGGAGGCTTACGCTATCCAATTGGAGGTTATCAGCCTAGTGTGGACTATACGCAAACAGCGATAGGAACTGCCAAAGTGGTAGCTTATTCGCAAGATTGGAGCGACTCTGTTTACAATACTAAGATGAATCTAAGACTTTTACACGATAAAATGAGTCTTTTAGTTAAGCATTTGCTTTCAGAACGCACGAATCAAATTTCTATATTAGTACCAACAGGGCATTTTCCTTATGGTGCAGAAAAGGGAGACAATGCGAGTTTTACAAGTCGCTTAATCTCAAGGCAAATAAGAGTTAAACACCTTGTAAATAAACGGTATGAATTAGAGTTAAGTTTTCAGAAGGTGTAAGTAATGGCAAAGTATTCTTTTAGAGTTGAGATTGAAGTAACTGCCGACACCTCACCAACAGATTCAACAATAGGCTTGGCAAGTGGAAAATTTATTTGGATAGCAGGAGAAAACTACACCTACTCAAGTCTCTTGAGAGGGATTCTCTCAGATGATTGGGTGGACTCTATAAAAAAGTCTGTTAATGTTTCAAGATTTGGCGATGTGGCTAACATTGATGGTTTATCCTTAAAGATTAAAAATACCTCTAAATTTTGGACTCAGTTTATTACTGCTTTTGGTGATAATGCTAGTTTACACGGCTCAAAAGTCTCTATTTATGAAATGAAGCCTAATGGCGGTAGTTTTGACTCAACGCTTGTCTATGTAGGTTATTGTGACCTACCAAGTTTTGACAAAGCGACTTATAAAATACCTGTAAGGGGTGCGGGTGATGTTAGAAGCTCTTATTTAACAAAGCCTATCACGAGTGACTTTTTAACCTATAACAATGGCTTTTTAGGTATTACGGAGTCAATGACTGACGAGGACGCATTAGGGAAAACTCTGCCTGTTACCTTTGGAGAGCATAGCAAAGCATTTTTCTTGAAAACAGGCGAGAGAGAGTATATAGGCTCAAGTATTTCAGAATTTGCTACGCATTACTCTTTCCCTGTTGATGCAAAATTTAATGCTGAAATTTATGATATTAAAATCCTGCCTGATTCTTCAACAGGTTATAGCTACAATATTACAGGGTTAATAAACTATGGTAAATGCTTCTTAAAAGTGACAGAGGGTACAGGCTCAGGAGAGATGTCACTTATTGAGAGCTATTCTTTTGTTGATTTTAATATTATTAGGGTGACGCTTCAACACCCTTTTAGTGTGACAGATGGTTTAGTGGCGGGTGATTCAATAGTCCAATTTGTAGAGGTTGAGAGCCAGTATAGTGGCGACTTTTGGCAATGCGATGGTTACTATAAAGATGACACTAGAATTACTTATGGGCAGGATATATACAACTTTAACGATGGCTTTAATCTTTTACCCTCTAATGTCATTGAAGAAGAGACTTTAAACTCACTTGAGAATACTTTAGCGGACTCACCAAAATATTACGAAGATGGAAAGCTAATAGGTTTTGAGTTCCAACAAGATAAGAAAGCTACAAAAACATTTGCAGACCAAGCAAGTTATTGGTTTGGATCTTCTTGGGTGTATAGCAGTCATTATGGGTGTTTTGTGCCAAGCTCTGCTATTGCTTTTGGTTATGCTACAATAAATAATGATACAGGTGGCGATACAAGAAAAAAAGATGGTTCAAGTCCAGCTAATTGGAATATTTATATGGATAACACCATTGGCGCAAATAGAGATTTTATAAAAGCCTATGAAATACAAGTACCTGACAATATTCCTGATTCTTTTGATTCTGTTTCATTGGTTTTAAAGTTTGAATTTATCTCAACTGCAAACGCAAATATTGATTTTAATGTGGTTAAGAAAAAGTGGTGGGAATCTTCAAACACCGAGCTATACAGAAAAAACACATCTTTAACAGGTGGCGATTTATTCAGATTTGATAATTCAATAATAAGCTATGAGAGCGTGAACTTAGATACTTATTTTTGGTCTAGTGAGGACTTTGTACTGCCTGTAAGCCCTTATACTTATGGTTCTTCGGGTTATGTTAAAACCGATATAGGCGTAAGCTCAAAAGAGGAGCTACAAGCCATAGCAAAACTTTTATTTTATATGAAGTTTGAAGCATCATCAGGCGCACAAACCATTGATGTTTCAGTCCCTAGTGTCGCTTTTGCTTTTAAAAAGACCTCAGACACTTCAAAAGGAATTTACACAGAGTTCAAGGGTAGGACTTGGAAAGATAATGTTTATCCTACTTTAGGTTGGAATGCAACAGAGCTAATTAACTCACCTATTGAAGCACTAGCTCACACAAAGCTATTGCAGAACTACTCAAACGATGGTGTAACCGCTCCTAGTGGTGGTTGGGGTGCAGATTACTCAGGTATTGCAGTTGCAAGTGCTTTAAACCTTGCTCAGAATACAACAGGCTCTTTTTACCATAATGACTTCACAAATTTTGGTTGGAATGACTGCGAAATATCAAAGCAAGTAACAGATTCAAAAGACAGCACTACAAAGTCACTCACCAAAGACCTATGCAACAGATTCTTTTTAGTGAATTGGGTGAATAATTATGGGAATGAGTGCGTAGCGCAAATTGCACAAAAAAGCTCTTTGTCAGTTACAGAGACGATAACTCAAGCTCAAATGGTTTCTTGGGGTGACAGAGTAGAGCAGGACTCACGAAATATCTTTGTTGAGCCTTCTGTCTCTTGGGGCTATAATCCTGTAACGAAAACCTTTAAAGGCACTATGTCCATCACAAATGTATCTAGTAACTTGACTTTAGAAAGTGACAAAGCAGACGCAGTCAAAGGTTTAGATGGTTTTTCAGACTCCTACAAGGCTTCTCTATGGGATTTATGCCGAGCTTTGTATAAGTACTATGGTGTGATTAATGAACCGCCTAAGGTATTGAGTGAGCAAACTTGGATAGGCAAGATTACAGACGCAGATTGGTATTTAAGGAAATGGATTCGCTTTATGGGTGCGGGTGTGGTCAATGGTTCTGCTAAAGTAGTGCCTAAGACCTATTTTGACTTTGTAGTACCTTATGAAGTTGGGCGATTGTGGGATATAGGAACAAGAATAAATGTACAAGTTCCAAATATTACAGACAACTCACCCTATGAAGCATTTATCTATTCAATTAGCAAAAATATTGCGGGGAAAATGCCCACAATTAGTGTCAAGGTGATTTTATTTGACCAAGATGTAATAGAGGAATACGATATACAAGACTCTTATGATTCAACACTAGATACTTGGCAGGATTCAACGGACTCAGGCGAAACTAACATACAAGACGAGGTTTAGAAAATGGCTACACCTAAGCACATTTTACGAATACACGATACAGAAGCAAACTTGATTGCAAATCTAAAAGATACGCAAATTGCTTTTGCAACTGACACGAACAGAATTATTTGGCGAGAGGGTTCTAGCTTTTGGACTTTTGACGCAGGGCTAAAATGGAATGGCACTAACTTTGAGGGAAATGAAGTCTCAACAGGTGTTATTAAAGTTTATCAATTCAACGGAACGGAAGCCCTCCAAATTGGTGATGGTGGTGGTAATCCTAACCTACTCACTACAGGCATTTTAACGCTAAATGCAGACCAATTGAAACTCACCTTAGCAAATACCACAGGATCAGCAAGTAAGCTCTTAGCAGTTACGGGTGCGGGTAAGGTGGTTGAGATTGATGTTATTGCCCCAACTATGCAAGAAACTTACGATAATAGCTCAGACCCTGAAATCTTAACAGATGCAACGAGGGGGGCTTTAACTTTAAAACGTGGTTCTTCTCTTGATTCTGATAATGTGCTAGAGGTTTTAAATGGTGCAGGAACTACTACTTGGGCTGTTAGTGGTGATGGTGTAGCAAGTTTTAAAACTACCACAAACGGAAGCCCTGCAACAGGTGATGTTTGGAGTGATGGTACTAGAACAAATATACAAGGAAACTTGGGTATTAATGGTACTAATCAAGGGATTCAAGGCAACAGAGGTGATGACGATTACTTGTATATAACCAACAGGTCAAGCGTAAATAACGGAGCTAACATAAAATTGATTGATAGTTCTGTTGATGGGGAATATGGTAATTTAAGAATATATACTACCGATGTTCTTGATTGGTATCAAAATTACATTAAATCTTATGTACCTATCCGATTTGATTCAACTATATCAAATCCTAGTCCTATTAATGGCGAGATTTGGTACGATGGCACGAATTTACTTGGGCGAGAAGGTTCAGTAACTGGTAAAATTGCTTATAAAAATGTAGATAATAACTTTAGTGCAGACCAGACCTTTCAAGGCAATGCAAACATAGGCGATGTTTTAAACCTAGCCTCTACCACCAACGCATCACCTACTAATGGTGATATATGGTATGATTCTACCACAACGGAGCTAATGGCAATAGATTCAGGTGTGGACAAGCATACACTTTCAGTTGGTCTAGGCTACCTAAATGGTGCGGTTGATACAATTTCAAACGGCGACACACAAACATACTCTAAAGTATTTAGAACACCTGCAACTTGGACAGGCTCACCCTATTCAGGTGCGAACGGAGATAATCAAGGGTACTTATTCAACTTTTTAGCGGGTTCATCATTATACGGAACGCAACTATTTTTAGGTCAAGATGGCTGGAATCAAGGCGAAGCCAAAGTCAGATGTTTAAATAATGGTACTTGGGGTGATTGGCAAAATATTTTTATTTCCAAAGATGGTGCTAATGGGGTTCTACCTTTAAGAACTGCCACAAATGGCTCACCTTCTAATGGTGATATATGGTATGATGGAACGAATGTAAATGTTCAAGGCGATTTAAAGGTAAACGCTAGTAACATTAACTTCACAGGATTGCCAACAAGCTCTGCGGGGCTTTCTGCGGGTGACTTGTGGAACGATTCAGGAACTTTAAAAATAGTATAGGAGGTCATAAAATGGCATTTGAAAAAGAAGTACAAAAAACAGAATCAGTTGGAGCTTATCAGATTATCTTCAATGATGAGAATAAATATGCAACTATTTGTTATAACGCAACCGATAGCGAAGGTTTAAAGCGATTTGTTGAGCAAGTTAGTATTCCTTTTGAGAAACTTGCTCAAGACGATGCAGAGCTTTTTAATTCAATGATTGCAGGGATTCAGATTCTATGTGATTCATATAACCCAGCGAACCCTAACAAGCTTGAACCTTAATATAAAAGCCTTTTTTTAAATATGATATACTATTGAAAAACAAACCTCAATATTATATCATAAAAAAGAGCTATCTTTATGATATGAATGAGGAATTAATTACAAAAGCAGTTAGTGATTTATTACTTACAGGTGGAAGCTCTACGGGGGTGACTTTAGTTTTAGCTTATGCTTATTATCAATATAAGCACAAAGAAAAAAGCGAAGAAATAACAAGAGATATGGATAATCTTGCAGGAAAACTCAAGTCAGACCGAACAGCATTTAATCAATTTATGTCAGAATATAAGGAATTAGTACGCAGATTATATAAATTAGAAACAAGAGTTGATGACGATATTATAGAAATAAAACAGCATCTACTAGAAAATATAGACAAGCAGAAAGATTTAAAAAACGCTTATGCGATGCAAGAGCTAAGGATAAACAACGCAGAGGTCAGGGAGCGACAAACTGATGATGAGGTGAATAAAATGGACTCAGATATAAAACTATTGAAAAATGATTTAGATTATATGAGAAGAGATATAGGCGATATCAAAACAGCTATTTCTGAATTGACAAGAGTTGTTACAGATATGAAGGACGAGCTTATAAAAGTAGTTGCGAGGGTAAATTGAAACTAAATCATATTAGCTCAACTGAAATTATTTTAAAGAAGCTCGAAGGCAAATGGTGGGAGATTGAGGAAGATTTAATCATTTGCTGTCGCTTAGATGTAGGGGTTATGTATGTTACGCTTAAAAAAGGATTTCAAACCGATTTGGGGAGCGTTCCTAAGTTTGCTCAATCTTGGATTAATCGCGCGAATGATAATACACTCCCTTTTCTTTTACACGATGCTGGCTATACTTATGGGGGATTTGCCCGTTACACTTGGGATAAACTCTTATTAGATGGTTTAAGATTAAAAGGGATGGGCTGGTTTAAAGCTCAATGTGTCCATAAAGCGGTATCTTGGTTTGGTGAAAGTAATTTTGACAATGCGGACGTTAAAAAACAAATGAGAGTTCGTTTAACTTGGGGGCATAAATAAAGAGTTATTAAAAAAGCTCTTTTTTTATTGATAATTGTTATAAATTAATTTATAATTAGAGTAGATATTTTTTTAAACGACAACAAACGAGGATATAATGAAAAAAATATTGTTTTTAGCAATTGCATTAACAAGCTTTGCGAGTGATTTCAAAGTGATTAGATATTACAACGATATGACAGAAGATGTTACATTTTTAACTAGCGAAAATCTCCTTATTAAAGACGATGAACAAAAAAAAGCCTTTTCAGTAAGATTATTTATTAAAGATGATTTAACGATAGATGGGTTAATGGTATTGCAGGGTGGGTTAGGTAGTTGTAGTGAAGATGACTTGCTTATTATTCTATTGGAAAATGGGCAAAAAATAAAGCTAAAATCTTGGAATGAATTTAATTGTGATGGCGATTCTTGGTTTAATCTAAATGATGGTCAAGTATATAGTTTAGGCTCTTCAAACATTAAGAAAATCTATTTAAGGAATGGTAGAACCTTTTCAAGTTTGCAAAAAGAGGTTGAAGGGAAGTATAAAAATTATTTTGTCACACTGATAGACAAGGTTAATAAAGGAATTTATGAAGATTACAAAAAATAAAGGGCAAAATATGGATTGGGAATATAAAACCTTTCAGATAACAAAGGTAACACAACACGAATACGATGCTTGGCATAGTCAAGCAAGGAAGCAGGGTTTTAGAACTCTCTCAAGCTTTCTTAGACCTATTTTAGATAAATTCAAGGTCAATAAAGGAGAAGAGGATCGGGGCGAGATTAATATATCAGTTTGCTCTTATGAGGGAAAGCATATTAAAAACTTGGTAAACTATGGAGCTAGTCCACAAGTACGAAAACATGTAAATGACTCAATAAAACGACAACAAAAGGGAAAAAAATGAGTGATAGAAAAAACATATATAAAGCATTGGCAAACTTTCAACAGACTTGCCCAATTATCCACAAAGCTACAGAGGGCTATGGATATTCTTATGCTAGTTTAGACCATATTATAAGAATCATTAATCCAGTAATGGCTAAAAATGGTTTAGGCTTCACGCAACTTATTGAGGGGCGAGGGGTTCGCACTATCCTATTCCATTGGGAAAGTGGCGAGGAGATTGAGAGTTATATCGACATCCCTCAAGGGGTATCACTAAAGGGAATGAATCAATATCAAGTAGATGGCAGTTCATTTACCTATTATAAGAGATACGCTTTAGGCTCTATCTTAGGTGTGATTACAGACAAAGACCTAGATGCTAGTGGCGAACAAGTGCAGACAAATGGCATTGATTATGCAGGGATTGACCCACACGCTCAAGGCAAAGAGTTACAAGACCAACTTACCAAGGCTATTATTTCAATGTCAAGAGAGCTTGAACCAACTGCACCTATTCAATATGGCGACCTTTCGGGCGAGGGCGAAATAGGTTTAAGGTCTATATTTGAAGAGTACAAAGGCAACTTAAATGACCTAAGGGCGCAAAAATGGTGCGATGACCAACTAGAAAAACCACGCAAAAGTGGAACTATTGAAGCGCTACGCAAGTTAGTTCAAGAAGCTAGAGACAGAGGATTCTACACTCCTTATGTGGAATTGAAGCTAAAAGAGAAAGCCGAAGAGGTTAAAAATGTATAAATGCAAATACTTTAAAGCTCACGAGCTAGTAGAACCACAAGTCTATCAAGAGCAAGGAGAGGGGGCTTTTGCCCTCTTTGATGAACATATTTTAAGATGTTTAGACTCCTTGCGCCAAAGGTGGGGAAGCTCTTTAATCATTAATAACTATGGCTTTGGAGGTCATAGGAAGTATAGCGGACTAAGGTCATATGATTGCCCAGTAGGTGCGCCAAAATCAAAGCATAAAAAGGGCATTGCTTTTGATGTAACTTGTAATAGTATTAATTCGCTTCAATCTTGGATAAAGCAAAACGATCGCACCTTGTGGATTCAGAGAGTGGAGAACTTTGAGCATACACCTACTTGGTGTCATTTGGAATTTTCAACCGAGATAGTAGAAGAAACCTACTATTTTAATCCTTGAGGTGTAAGATGGAATTAAAAACAGAGCTACTTCAAAGGCTATTTAAAGCATTGAGTTTAAACTCAGAAGAGAAAGCTTCATATTGCTTTTATATTCTCAACAACTGCCACAAGATGAACGATGACGAGCTTAGAAGAAATCTAATGGAGGGCAACTTTCAGTATCAAATGGACACTATAACTAGAACTATGCGAAAGCTAAAAGAAGAGTTCCCACAATTGAGGGATTCAAGTTGGAGCAAAAGACAAGCTCACGCTAAAGACTTTGGTTTGCAGGTTGTTAAATCTATTCCAAATCCAATGCAGGAGAGTGTATTTTGAGCTTTAAAAAGAAAGTAGATTCAAATCAAACCAAGCTAGTTAATCACGCAAGAAAGCTTGGGGCTAGTGTTCAACACCTTCACGCAGTTGGTGGCGGAGTTCCTGATGTTATTATAGGATACCAAGGGAAGAATTACCTTTGTGAAGTGAAAACCGAGCAAGGGAAATTAAACGCTTTACAGGTAAAATGGCATAGCGATTGGACAGGACACTCTTGTGTGATTAGAACAGAGAACGATATTAACAATTTATTAGGAGTATTATAATGGCAAGTTTAAACAAATTTCAAGGCATTGGAAATCTAGGAAGAGACCCCGAAGTAAGAGCAATGCCAAATGGTGACAAGGTGGCGAGTTGTTCAGTAGCTATAACAGAGCGTTTTAAGGATCGTAATGGACAACAACAAGAGGTTACAGAGTGGGTTAATCTTGTTTGTTATCGCAGACAAGCCGAAATATTAGAGCAATATGTGAGGAAGGGTTCATCCATTTACTTTGAGGGAAAGCTAAAGACTAGCTCTTGGGAAAAGGAAGGACAAAAGCACTACAAGACCGAAGTAGTTGTATCTAACTTTCAAATGCTTGGAGGTAAAGTAGGTCAAACGAATAATCAAGCACCAAGTCAAGCGCCTGCTGGTGATGTTCCACCCTATAACGATGAGCTACCTTTCTAATGTTAGACGATTTATTACCTTTTTAATTGGAGGTAATAATGAAAAAATGCTTTAAATGTGATTTAGAGAAGCCATCACCCATAGCTTTATGTTTATAAAACTCGGATAATGGCTATTTAAATAAATGTAAAGAATGTACAAAGAAAGATGTTTCTGATAGACATAAAAGACTTTATTCTGAAGATAGAGAATGGCTAGAAAAGGAAAGAGCTAGGGGTAGGGAAAAATACAGAAGATTAGACTATAAAGATAGATACAAAGGGAAACGAAATGGCGCATCAAGAGATAAATGGCGTAAAAATAACGAAGACAAGTGGAACGCTCAAAATAAAATAGCTCACAATATAAGAAGCGGAAATGTTTTAAGACAGGGGTGCTCTGTTTGTGGAGCTAAAGCACACGCACACCATTTTGATTATAGTAAACCATTGGCTGTTATATGGTATTGCCCAAAACACCACGGAAGGATTCATAGGTTTATGAGATATTTTAAAGGAAAATACGGGGAAAATTTTATACCGAAAGTGATTAAAGGGACTTCTGATGTTGAGTGACCCACAAGAGACTGCACTACTTTGGGGGGCCTTAATGAGCCTCCTTAGTGGGGCGGTTATGATATATGAATATTTTAGGCGATAATTTTCGCCTTTTTTATTTTTTTTC
>Ga0208917_1000396_pt1 | contig 22477 bp, 26 predicted proteins | sample DEB08_DNA_10_FD_185500 | JGI IMG/M metagenome (GOLD analysis project Ga0208917, IMG submission 185500) | Aqueous microbial communities from the Delaware River and Bay under freshwater to marine salinity gradient to study organic matter... | ecosystem: Environmental > Aquatic > Marine > Coastal ...
TCTTCATTTAATGTAATATACCCATCTCTCCAAGCTTCTCTTGCTTCAGCAAATAGATTAACAAAGGCTTCAGAGGAATAACGGTAGACATGCTCATGTAAAGAGAGACCATTGTCTACATGGTACTGTAGTGATGGGTATCCGATAATGTCTTTTAGTTTAATCATTTGTAAAGTCTTTTCTATAAAATTTTCCTAATATATTGTCATTTATAAATTGATGACTACGTGTTTCGAGGACGTCATTTATAAATAGGTGCTTACACTCATAATACGTTAAAAGCTTCTTATTAGGTACAAAATCTAATATTCTACGTTCAAAGTCTTTTCTAAGATCTTTTGACTCACTAACTAACTTTTTAATAGTAGGGTGAGAACCGTAATAATCTTTCCAATCGGATTCCGTTACTACTTTTTGTTTGAGAGGAACTCGTCCTCCTATTCCTTGGGCTTTTCGTTCTTCACGTAAAGCTTCTAGGGCTCGTTTTCCGAGTCTTTTGTTACGCTCAAAGCGTAGGACTTTTTTACCAATATACTTTTGGCCGGTAGGTTTATGAAACACCTCGTAGATGAATCCATAAGTGTCTTCTGGGAAATCTGTAATATTGTTGAAGATCCTACCCTGGTAAGTCCAGGTAGGGTTAGTCATATCCATATATTTTGGTTTTGGTCGCTAGAGCTTAGACTTCAGCTCTTCAATCTGCAACTGCTGTTCTTTAACAGCTTCAATTAATAACGCGACAATTTTTTCATAACGTACGGCTTTGTAGCCATTGTCTCGAGTAGTTACTACTTCTGGCAGCACTTTTTCGATTTCTTGAGCGATAACACCAACATCGTGACCGCTATGCTCAGAATTACTATTCCAATCAAATCCATATCCTCCTATTTGATTTATTTTATTTATTGCATCACTTATAGGAGTGATGTTTTCCTTAAGTCTTTCATCAGACGTTGAGTATGCTATAATATCACTAGTAGCCGATATGGTCCCGGTTACGCTCAAATTTCCGTTTATATCTGCTGCACCGTCTACATCTAATGGCCCTCCTATGTAGGTTTGGCCAGAGCCGGAAACTTTAAACATTAGCTTATCATAATTAGTTGAGGAGTAATAATCTCCTCCACCGCCTATGACAGCAAAAGAATCTGTTAAATTATCTTCTCTTATTCCAATTACAACGTGTCCTGTTGATAGCCCCTCGATTAATGTACCGGTATTAGTCCCTCCAATAAGTGCATTAATATCTGTATCAGACGAGGTAAATTTAGTGTGTAAAGTTCCGTTGATAGTTGCATTACCTGTTACTGTTAATGCACCAGTTACTCCTAAAGTAGAGCCGTCAAAAGTTAAATTACTTTCCCCATTAAGTGTGTCAGTCCCAGTAGCAGTGATTACATTATTATTTGTGTTGTTGGAAATACTAACATTGCTTGTCCCAGAGGCTGAGATTGCTGAAGCAAGGGATGCTGATACAGAAGCAAATCCAGGTATAGCTAAGTTACCTGTAATTGTAAGGTCACCGCTCAACGTGTCTGTTGTATTTAGCAGGTAAGATGAAGTTGCAGCAGTCAAAGAAGCTATTTCTGTATCGTTAGATGAAATACGGGTTGCTAAAGAAGAGCTAACATTATCTAGTTCTGTCTGTGTAGCATTATTAGCTTCTATAGTTGTTACCCTGCTTGCTAGAGAAGAAGAAGTAGGGCTGAATGCTCCTGTAATTGCAGACTTATCAGCTTTAGTTGTGTTTATATCAGCTATGTCTGATGCTACTGAAGAGCTAAGAGAAGTGATAGGTTGTGATGAAGAGCCTGATATGTCTGATGCTATCTGTATTGAACCTGAGAGTATACCGTTGGTGGATAGTAAAGAACCTGTTAGGCTACCGTTTACTCTAAGGCTGCCGGTAAAGCTGTGTATATCATCAGATGTATTCCCAAACACAGACGAACCTGATTCCTGTATAATAGATGAACTAACATACACTGTTTCAAAAGTAGTGGCGCTTAATTTGCCGTTTACGACTAGGTCGCCTTGAAAATTACCTGATCCGGAAACAGAAAGATGGTCTGTGTCGTAGTTATATTGAAAATTACTTGAACCGGTTAAATGAGAAGATGAAATATTGTTGGAACCTGATTTTATTTGAATCCAGTAATTACTCCCTATAGCTTGTGGAAAGTATATATCGGTGCCTTGGCTTAGAGATTTACTCCTATACATAGTTACACCGTAAGGTCTTTCTTGTTCACCTATGTAAGAAGAACTAAAAAAGAATTCTCTAAAATTCTGATCTAGCTCATCATGTGTTAGCGGACTGCCTTTGGTTTCTCTAAACGTTATAGCCATCTTACTTTCCTTCTAATTGAGAAATTCTATTCTCTAAATCGGTTATTATACTTTTATGTTCCTTAATAGTCTCAATTAATAATGGAACAAGACCACCGTAATCTACATTAAGATAGCCATTATTGTCTTCCGATACAACTTCTGGTAGTACTTTCTGTACTTGTTGAGCGACTACACCAACTTGTCTTCCTTCTTTTTCTTTCCAGTTAAAGTAGACTCCGTCAATTGCATCCAACCTGTCAGAAGCGTTATCTATAATATAAATATTTTCTTTTAACCTTTCGTCTGATGATTGAAGAACTGTTCCGGTTGCCCTAATGCTCCCTGAGACATCTAATGCATAAGATAGAGGAACTAAGCTTTCATTTACTTTTATTCCTACGCTTCCGCTTCTATCACAGAAAAATCCTGAGCGGGTTTCTATAGTAGATGAGCCGCTAAATAAAGCAACTCTGAGATCTGAACCGGCGTTCTGTAAGCCTTTTATTAGTGAATAAGAAACTGAACCAGAATTAATCGGTACGTCAACACTACTAGTGTAATGTAGTACTATATTTTGGCCATTTCCTGAAAGAGAACTTGAATAGAAAAAAGAACCAAAGTTTTTATCCATTTCTGAATAAGTCAGTGCTTCTCCTTTATTTGCTCTAAACGTTATTGTTGACATTATATATCTATTTTTATTGCGAATGTCATATCAACATTCTCTGATTTAGGAATTGGTCTGTTCATTTTTCCTACTGCTAGCAGTTCGTTACTTTCATTATATAATCCTACAGCTGTAATATACGGCCTAAAATTACTACCAGTCAAATTGTCTTGAACAGTATTATTAGAACCTGTTAACGCTGAAGGGTTATAAGTATGGTTAAACTCAGACTCTTTTACCGTACAGTGAATGTTATATGTATAAATAGGTTGTTTTGATTTCCAGGTAACTTTATGTCTAGAATAAGTAGAATAATATCTAGCTACTATTTCGTCAGTAAATATTATTAATCCTTGATTATAAATAATATCTCCTACATATCGGGTAGGGAGGGTCCATATACTTTCAGAACCAGAAATTAGCAACCTGCCTTCTCCGTCATCAATAACAACAATTTCTTGCATAGAACCTGTAATAACATCCATATACTCTTCTGTTGATTCATCGATGTACTGTTCTTCGTCTATTAAATAACTTCCGGTATCTATAGGAGCACAATTATACCAGTACTTTATATTTTCTATAAACTGGTTTGCTCCTGTCTGTTCATCACTTACATATGCATCTGTGCAGTATTTATCGACAGATTCGGTAAAATGTTCTATATGAACTGTGCCAGGTTCAATCCCAATCCCAGATACATCTCTCGGTATAGAAATAACTCCTACCTCAGTTGATTCAAATCGTGATCTTGAAAGGTTAAGAGTAGTTGTGGGAGAAATGTCAAAAGAGCCAGAAAAAGTAGTGTACCCGTCTACAGAGCCTGAGGTATTACTATAGAAGTTTTGATGGGTGCTATTATATACTAATTTTTCATAACGGTTATTTCTATAATCAGCAGGGTAAGGGTAACCCGGTGTTGAACCAGAAAACCCTCTTAATGTTTCTATACTGTATTCTGTAATGTAGCTTCCAGTTGCATACCAGTTTTTTTTAGCTACATAATCAGTTACGTATACGTCCTGACGATTTAATTTTTTGTATGCACTCATTCATTAGTAATCTAGCTTAATTCGAACTAATGATTCTTTTGAAAAATCTTTTAATAACGGTCTAGATAATTTAGCTATTGCAAGTAAGTCATTATTGTCGTTATATAGTCCGACTGCTGTAATGTAGGATTGAGGTGAATCAATCATTACGTTATGTCTAAGTTCTCCTGAACCTGTAATTAAGGAAGGATTAGTTGAGTAGTTAAACTCAGAGTTTCTTGCTCTTACAAATACAAAGTTAGAAGTAATAGTTTCCTCTGATTGTATTCTAAAACTTCCGCTTACTGTTAGAAGGTTGTATAACTTTCCTGCGTTAGCTCCTGCAGCATTAGCATTTCTATTAGTACTTAAAGCTAGACCACCAGAGATAGCTGGTACGTCAAGTGCTTTTCCGTTCAATAGCAATATTCCAATATCTGGGAGCAGTTTACCGTAAGAGCCTGAATTGCTTGTATATCCGTTAGACTCTAAAGAAGTATATACATTCCCAAGAGAACCAGATACTAAATCATATACACGTCCAGCGTCAGTAAACGTAGTTGTAGTTACTATTTGGCTATTATCTGTCAGAGTAATTTCAGCTCCAGAAGAGGATACATGTAACTTTAATGCTAGAGTACCCGGTAAAAGTTTCTCTTTATATCTTGCTCTGTCTATAGTTATTGCATAAAAATATTCTGACGTTACTGACCCGAAGGTGAAATCTTCTTCTTCTGTACCTAGTACAAGATTTCTGTACTGACCATAGATAGTTGAAGAAGGTGATTTGCCTGGTACATTAGCATTATAGTAAAGTGAGCCACTTCCTTTTTTATCAGCATAAGCAATACTAAATTGAACTCTAGCTGTATCTAGTATAGAAGCTGTTTGATAAACATCGTAGTAGTAATCAGCAGATGTTCCCCCAATCTGGGTTGAAGAAGTAAAAAATGATGTTAAGGTTGCTACATCGTTAGACCATACTGGAGCAGTTACTGATTCAGCACTAACTACTACATCTTCTTGATCAAATCTTTTGTATGACATAATTAGTTAGTTTTAGTTATTGTTACTGGGACAGTTAATCTTGCTCCTGATCCTCTTCCAATTACGGTTAGAGTAGTTTGTAGAGTTGTTCTTGAACCAAATAAAGTGTTAACTGATGTTGCTGTAAGGTTTATCGTAGTACCTATTACTGTCTTAGACACATTAGTTCCTACAGTAAGTAACGTATTTAATCTTTCTGCATCATCTGTGTTTATACCTACTCCTGTAAATGAGTTTAATGTTCTTACATCAGCAATCGTAGCTGTGTATCCTTCTGTTTCAAAAATAGATGTAGCACCTAGGTAGTTAAGGGTTTGAGGGGTAACTGCTACAGACGCTCCTTGTTTAAGAGAAATAGAAGAGTAACCTAAATCTAGTACTGGTAGTTTTGAAGTACCTCTAGGTAAGGTAGTAAGTTTGTACTTCATAATTTGGGTCTCATCTGGGAATGCTTCTAGTAACGGCATGTTTTCGATAGCTTCTCCATAGAGTGCAGAACCAGAGGGATGTAATGGATTATATAAAGTATAGTCGATCTCATCATCTGCTAATGCAAATTGAGTGATCCTAAAAGAACCGTCCCCTCTAGCTAACAGCTCTCTTCCTTTTTTTGTTAAGATCGCATCCACTGTAACGATCGAATTATCTAAGTATCCCATTTTTTTTTATGTGTTTAATATAAATATATGTAAATTAAGTATTTTATTCAACTAGAATTACTCCTCCTAGCTCATTTGTTGTAAAAACCTGACCTTTGTCGATAGAATAAACTTTACTCCCTACTAGCCTTACTAGTACGTTACCGTCTTCTGTATATAAGAAGCTTCCTGAGCTAGGGAAGTTAGGAAAGGATTTTGTAGGATGTACCCCGGTAATAACAGAGTTAAAGTATATTTCTTTTAATTCTCTATCCGATTGGGTAATTGCTTTTATTGTTGTAGTATCAGCATCACTTGTATGGGTACTACCTTGAAATCCTTTGTATGACTGAGCAGGGCTATTCCCTAAAATACTATTAGCATTTACTCTAGATACAAAAATTTCTTTATTGTACTCTGTAATAGGTCCTGCTGAGGTTGCTTTAGTCCCATTATATCTACCGTTAATTATTCCTATTTTAGTATATGAACAGTTTTGAATTTCTGCAAATTCAGCTGATTGAGAAATTATAGCCTGAATGTTTGTTGGATTTACTGCGTCTGCAAACCTATCAACCTTTCTTGTTTTACTATTTCTTTTACTTCCTTCACTATTGTTAATTAAAGGATTATAGTCGTTGTTATTAAAGGTAAGTGTAGTGTAAGGAACAAAGACAAATTCTGAGTCTTGCTCTACAGTGTTACCGGCCGAATCTAAACTAGTAGGAAGTTGGTTAACTATGATAGGTTCAAAGGTAAAATAAAAATATTGACTTCTTTTTTGTCTTCCTGTTACTGTAGCTGCAATAGTACCGGTAGGGTATCTAAATTTTATTACATTTACTTCTTTATAAGCAGCAGATATATCTATACCTTCTTGGCTTGTAAAAGGTAGAGTGATTCCCTGCAAAGTAAAAGGTGCTATAGGTACGTCCTCTGAACCGGAGACACTACTACTGTATAGCAAGTTAGCATTTCCATTACCGTAGGACTGTGGTCTAGTTTCTATGAATTCTTGTAGCGTCATAATTATGGATCAAATACTGCATAGTATGAATTGCCGTATGTATTTTCGTCTGTATAATAAATAGTTAAATTAGTATTTGATGTAATCTTGTTTGTATCCCCACTACCGGTTGGGAATTGGGTATACCATCCTCTGAACGTGCTAAGGTAACTTTCTTCAGCCTGTAGAGTAAAGAACTCGTAATCATCAAAAGTATGTGAGAATCTTATACTGTTTTCTGAAGGAGTTCCTGCTGTAGGGTATATTAACTGTACAGATCCAGAAACATAATCTCCTACACTTCCTGTAGCGAACGCTTGGAAGAATTCTCCTTGGTATGACGCGGATAAGATAAGGATACAAGCGGCTGGTGGGGGTAGAGATAAGTTAAATAGAGTTAAGTCAAAAGTAATAATAGGTTGTACAGAACCTATAAACGGGTTATTTCTACCTACCTCCCCATCTGTAGATATAAGGAGTGAACCACTAAACTCTCCGTTATACATTGGGGATTCATCAGTAATATTTTTATAAGTTACCCCTAAAGGAGTAATTACCGAAGAAGAATAATTAGTGGTGTATCCGAAGCTGGATGATAAATCGTAGCTTCCTCCTTGACTACCGGTTATAGATGCTATTGAAAGAGAGCCTGATTTAGTTTCATCTGTTAATATTCCGGATGGTTGTTGAGCTTTACTTCTAGCTAGCTTATGTGATTCTATTATAATGCCAGTATCAACTTTTGCTCTTGCAGGGACAAAGTCCTTAATTATTCTAAATAGTGAACTATCAAAGAAGTTTAAAAGTCTTATAAAAGATTTAGGATCTCTTGCGTATTCTAAATGATCATCCCAATTCCAATCTGCTTTTTCCCATCTTGTAGTAATATCTTCCCAAGTATAAGATAGATTAGTTACATTTCTACCTAATTTTGTAAGTAGGTGATACTTTTTGTCTGAGGCGTCTCTAGGGTCTCCTATGTAATTGTCTATGTCAAAACTACCAGATACTTTTAAATCTATAAATTCATTTGTACCTCTAGATATATTAAATCCTACTTGTAGTTGATGAGAATCGTCAGTATATTTTTTTTCTTTTTTATTAATAGAAACATATCTAGAAAGAGTATTACCTTCCACTACACTACCTGTATTGTCAATCCTTACTTTACTAACCGGGTTAAGATGAAATCTTACTGATCCGCTAGGTTCGTAGCTTGTTGTAATACTTGTATCGAAAGATTCTGAAATACTCGAAGAAAGGAACGCTTCAGGGCCAAAAAACCTTTCTACATCTATTTCGGCTCCTCCATATTGCTTTATAGAAAGCAAATTAAATGGTATACCGAAACAGTTTATTAGTGCCCTTAATCCTCTTTCTGTACCTTTAGTTTTTGTTAAGTACGGTAAGTTGTGATATATACGCTTATAAACTTCTTGCTCATAGTCTAGTTTAGCTACTGGTTGAAGGTATTCTAATGCTGTACTCCCAGAGTTAAAAGAAGCAGAAGTAGCTATAGACATTGATAATATATTTTTTTCACTTCCTGTAGAAGGTGTTTCTCCTACTAACATGGAAAATATATTATCTAAATTTTGATTACTGTTGTATAATTTTACTCCGAAAGATTCAATAGCACTTCTGATTAGATCTTTAGATATACCGAAATCCAATCTATGGTCTGTATCGTATCTATCAGACATAGCTTTTATGTAGACCCAAATATTATCAAAATGCTGACCTATCATGTGGGTAAACATTAAGTAATTTTCATTATTTGAATCTTCTCTTATAAAAGTCGGAATAGTATTTATAAGAGCATCATAGTTAGTATTATCGAAAGTAGATGCAGATAACAGTTTATCTTCAAACCAACTTTCTGCTATTGAAGAAGTAGTAGCCTCTAAACTACTTGATGTCTGCTTTGGCCAAGAATGAGAACCACTGCCGTAATATAAAAATCTATCGTAATGATCGAAATTATTAATTACACCAGAAATTAAATTTTCGTAATATACTCTACTTCCAGAGGTGTTATTTGATGAGATAGAACCAGTTTTATAAACATCTAAGTTATTTTCATAAGATTCTAATAAAGCTAATTTATATTGGAAGTTTCGTAAACGTTCTTCAGCTGAGGAAAAGTGAATAAAGTTACTGAATGAGTCGTAACGGATAGCAATATTTGCTCCTTTTTCATTTACGAGTGAATATAGTTTAAAATTAGAACTAGTTACTGGGTAGCTAAAAAGTTCATTATAATTAAAGTAATCTGTAGAATTACTTGTTCCTTCTGCTAGCTCTACTTGAAAGTTAGGTCCTTTTAGCTTAGGTATTAATATTTCATCTTGTACCGTAGTAGTAATAATTTCAAATGCTCTACTATCAGAAATTATTTCTTCTACAGCAAATTCAGAATTTAGTTCTATAGAAGCGGGTAATCCTTCATAAACTTTAAATACTACTGCAGTTCCTTTACTAGTATCTTCAAAGTCTATATTTAATCCTATACTTACTGTGTTGTTCCCAAAATTAAGTTTAAATTCAGAAAAATAAGATGGGTCGTTAAGTTTGGATTTTATACTAGTTACATATTTCTTTATTTGTTCACTAGTGAGATTTATAGAAAGAGCTCTAAATTCAGTTCTATCAGTAGAAATATCTTCAACAAATAAATCGCCTCCAAATATTCCGTCAGTAAATAAGTTATTGTTAAATGTGTAAAGAAGCCTTACATCACTATTTTCATAACCTAACGCTCTAATATCTTTTTCAGGGTCGATAACTATATTGGAAGTTCCTTCTTGACCAGCGCCAGCAGAGTTAAGTAGTTGAGAAAATCCTGTATATCCTGTATTTTCTTCGAGTAACTGATTGTCTAAAGAGTATACAAAAAGATCTACTCTATGTTTAGATTGATTAAACTTAGAGTTTATAGTAAACGCTTCTATTAGCTTACTATCATTTTCTTTAATAGCTACTTCCTGATCTATAAAGTTAGACGGTATTTCAGATATGTTGTAAATATATTCAGCCACTATACTTCAGGTGTGTTAGCTTCTATTAACTGTTGTTGGTACTCTAATATTTGTTCTCTTAATGTAGCTATTTCGTCTAGAAGAGGTTGTATATCTTCAGTAGTCTTTTCAAAATCTACAAGTTCTGAGCTTCTTTCAATAAGGTGCCTATGTGAATTTGTATCTCCTTCAGCTGGTATTTCATAGTACAGCTGATCGTAAAGAATAAAAAAGTCCTCTATAGTAGGTTGTTCCTCTACCGCAGCAGGTTGAGCGTATGTTTTAAACGATCTGTCGATTACTTTATCAAACTGATCTTTTACATATACTCTTTTTTCTATTCTTACTTCATTAGCCATGTCTTACTACTTTGAAAACATTATTATTATCTAATACAATAGTGCTATCATTTAAAGTAGTTTTGACTAATAATCTATAGAATCTTTCTGGTTGAAGAGAATCCATATACACGTCAAAATAACTACTTGTATTGTCGGCACTTACCTTTGTATATGTTGTATTGAAGTCAATAATCATCTCTCCACTATACTCATCTTTGATACCCCAATATGATGCTGCTGGTAGCTTATATTCTGTTAAGTATATAGACGATGTTGTAAAACTTCTTGTAGGGTATTTAGGTCTAGCTGATAGTCTGAATCTAACAGAATCAGAATCAGTATATTTTTCTTTATGGTTTTTTATTGATACTGTAGCAATATCTGTTGATAGTTCAGTTAGGGTAGAACTATAAGAACTATCGTCCCATTTGAATTCTAAGTACGGAGGAAAAATAGTATGAGAGTTAGCTCCAAAATATTTTAAATTTATACTAGCAGACACATAGTTTTCGTAAGTATCCTCTATTCTTAACATTATTCCATAGTTAGGTAGGCTGCTACTGTAATGTGAAGAAACTATGGAGGTAACATCCATATCTACGTCATGAGTAGAATCTAAACCAAAAGTTTGACTACCTGATACGCTGGAGGTAATATAGTCTCCTCCTAAAGCATCCCATTCATTTTCTTGAGCTCCTCTATACTTCCAAGATACTCCTGTCTTATCTAAAGGACTATCGTCTCTACGCCCGGTCCCATTTGTCCATGATTGAGAGACTGGGTATGCGTATAGAGTGTACGAGGTAGGTATTTCTGTTGCAGATGCTAGGTAGAGATGTAAGCTGGAAGACCAGGCACCAGTTATTTTACTTTCTAATACAGAAGCTATATCAGTAGATTTAAACTGTATTAATGACCTCTGTGTTCTTCCAACTAGATTAGCATCAGGATATCCTCCTACTTCTATAACAGGATCTAAACCAGCATTACCGTAAACATCTACTGTATTTGGTTCTGACCATATAGTTGTGTCTTTTTCGGGAAATATTCTATATACTGCCATGTTAAATATTTGTTACTCTTCCTTCAATATCTGTGTTTGGAAACTTTACTTCAAATATACTAGGGTCATAGGAAGGGTACACTATGTTATCTTTAGTTGCTCCTTTGACGTCGTATGCATATTGTGAGTAATTTCCTCCTTGCTTATTTTCTATATATACCTTTTTAACTGTCTGTACTCCTTTTATTTTATCAAGTAGTGTGTAAATAGAAGAGAGGTTAATAGGTTGATTTATACTCCACTTACTAATTTTAAAATAATCTTTTAGAGCAGTAGTACAACTTAAAAGTACATCTCTAGAAGCGTAATTAGGTAAGGTTAATATCTCAAACTTTACCCCAATGTTTACTATAAAAGCATCTTTTATATCTAACGCATCAGTAAGTAGCATATATTGAGATAGATAAGTCTGTAGGTTATTCTTAGCTGTTGTACCAGCTGTTGTGAGCTTACCGTTTCCATCATAAGCTAGTACATACATAGCTAGTGCTAAGGGATTCTTATCTAATACACTTCTATCACTGTTTCCTGTCAACTCTCTTGTAACAAATGTTTTTGCAACAGTCCCAAATTGAAAAGGAAGAGAAGCAGCTCTGACAGTAAAATCCTGAAGAGTTACAGCTCTTTTCTGTTCACCGTAAGATCTTAAACTATTTTGTCTTAGTTCTTCTACTGTATCTCCATCTTTTCCTCCTGATGCTGGTGTAGGGTTATTGCAGGTAATAGTACTAGCATAAGTAGTATCAGTACCAGTCGGAGTTGTAGTTATATCAGTTATAGTATTGGCGGGTACGTTAGCTGATACTCCTCCTCCTGTAATATACCTTATTGTTAAGGTTGTATTATTTGGAGCTAAGCCGTATGTTCTTGTGAAAAGAAAATTTGATGGATCATACGAAATATCAAACTTATTTATTGTATCTGCGTCTCCATACTTTTTAATAAATGTAGGGTCAGGTAAAAACTCTTCGTCTTTAGCTATAACCACTCCTGAACCGAACTGTACTTGGAGTACTTCCTTAGATGTAAATCTAGATATAAATCTTCTAGGGACGCTTTGAAGTTTCATAACACTAGGGGTAATATCTCTATCATCTCCAGTGTTAGATTCTTCAATAAAAATAGTATCTTGCCCTAAATACGGTACTTCGTACCACACATTTCCATCACTGTCAGTAATATCTAAGACTTTAATGATATCTGTATCTTGTATTTCTATAGTTGCAAATTTTTCAGCAGTAGTAAACTCTTTACTGTAGGTTTTTATTTCTCCTGAAAATGCTCTTACTTTTTTAGTAAGTATATACTCTTCAGGCTGTCCGTTTTCTAATGAGTAAATTTGAATATCAGTTGGGTCAAAAGAACTACTAAACTTAAAATCTATAGGCTTAGTGTGAATAAATGTCTGATTACCAGTAGATGTAGAAGTACTTACTGTGTTATCGCTCAGCTTTAGAGCTTGTTTAAAGTCCGGTAAAAAATTAGAACCAGAAGCTTGAACCCTTTGAGATACTTCTAATTCTACTTCAGCTGCATTAGAGACTTTAGGTCTATACCCCATCATGTAGGCTAGAGAATAAAGATTTGAAGGATTCTGTGCATGTTGAAGAAAACTTTCTTGAAGCTGGGTATCTGTATAGAAAGACAGCACGTCTCCCACGTATGCTGCCATTTCAATAAACATAGCACCCGGAGAAGCTTCTGTGAAGTCGTTATAGGTGTCTGGGAAGTAATTTTTAGCGAATTCAATTAGTTGAGCTTTAAAATCCCCAAACTCTCTATTGATATACTTTATGTCTTTTTCTTCAGCCATTACTGTTCAAAGTTAATTATTACTTCATCGTCTATGTTAGTCTGCTTAACAGTGTATGTCATAGAAAATTGAAGTGTGTTTCTATCTGGGTCTCCTATTAGGTTTATACTAATAGGTTCTACTTTTGGAAAAAATATTTGTATTTCTTTCCTTACTAGAGCGTCTATAATTCTAAGATTATCTGAGTTGATATGTTCAAATAGAAAGTTTTTAATCTCAGAGCCAAAAGTCGGATTAAGGTATCTTTCTCCTTTACCAGTGAGAAAAAAGTTTATTAAGTTAGTTTTTATTGCATCTCTAGAAGCATATGTAGATGTAAATACAGAGTCACTAGAAAATGGTAATTTTACTCCTATAGCCTTTCTTGGCTGGAGATCTAGTGGATCTTTTATTTCTACATTATATGCCATTGTTTTATCCTAACCTGTTTTTATCTTTCTTTAAAGATGCATCAAAAATGGATTTAGCTTTTCCAACAAAATCTAATTTACTTATATCTATCCCGGGCATTGGACCGGTGTTTTCTCTTACCATCTGATTAGACATCATTGCTGCAAAATTTGGCTTTTGAACTCCTGTACTGCCTACAATATTACTAACATCTTGATATGTCATTTCAGCTCTAGTCGCATTTAACATTTCATCTAATGTAGCTGATTTACCTACAGACCATTTTTTTGACTGTCCTTTTGGTACTTCCTGCATTTTAGTTGGAGTAGAAGCGATTTTAACTGCTTCATTCATTACTTCTTGTAACTCCTCCTTAACTGCAGCTCTTACTTCTTCTCGTATGATTTTTCTTAATTGATCGAGTTTCATATATATAAATAGTTTAGTTATGGAAGTTGATTATCTATTCTAAATTTTATTTCGTTTAAAAGTACTTGTGTAGATGAACTAAAAGACTTAGGCCCTCTCAGTACTATTACTCCTTGTCTATCTTTTGCTACTGCAAATCGTTTTGGAGCTATTGCAGGAGAGTCTGAGGCAGTTAAAATTTCTAGTTTATAAACTATCCCGTTTGGACCAGTATGAAAGAAATTAGAGTCTGCTACAGTAGTGGCCTGCGTTGGGGTGTTAAAGTTATCTAATATAGACTTTATTCTATTTTTTATATCACTTGATAGGTTACTATCGTTTAACTTTCTTAATAGTTCATTAAGAGTATCGATACTTTCTTGCTCTAATTTATTTAATTCTTTCCATGGACCTATACCAGGAGGCCCATCTAATTTATTACCGTCTTTTCGTGAAATATGATCTTTAGTACAAGACCACTTCAGATTATTAAATAAAATATTATCAAGTTCTTTATACTCTCTACCCGAAATCCATTTACCTTTTAATCTACTGTCTGAGTTATCATTAAAACTGCTTTGTTTACCAATAGCTTCTAAACCGCTATTTGTAGTGTTTCCAAGAAGTCTTGGTCCTAAAGTTGAAAAAATAAAAATTTCATTATCATCTATTAGTCCTATCTGAGTTAATTCTTCTATACTTACATTACCGCTATCCAGCTCATCTTGTAAAGCAATTTGTGCTTCACATGCCTTTAGAGCATTATCTGCTCTATTTAAGTTTGTTGATATTCCTCCTACTACTACTGAGGGTGTATCCAGTACTACCTCTATTGATTTAATAATTTCATCTATCTGCTTTATAAATTCTTTAAGTAAGTGCATTATATCTGCATACTTAGTTGTAATATTTATAGGTATACCAAATCCCGGAGGGACTGATTGAGGTATAGGTAGTGAAAGTATAATTTTTAAAGCTGCCTTGAAGCCGTTCAGTGGTCCTTTAAGTTTAGAGGGAAGTCTTTGAAATTTAGATAATCTATTATTGAGGCTGTTAATTATATTATCTAATTGCTGTTTTTGACTTCTTAGTCTTTGTACATCTCTTTTTGATGGACAGCCACTAACATTAAGTTTATTAGTTATCTGTGTAGCTTTATTTAAAACCTGAGCTGAGAGTTTACCTTGTATTTTACCTACTAATACAGCTACTACTCCTCCTAATCCACTATCTGGTATATTAACGTATGGCATTATTCTGTGTATACTTTTTTAGAGAGAAGTAATTTTAATTGTTGTTTTAATACAGGTATGTTAGGAAGTAAAGCGTTAGATGTAGCGACCATCTTAGCAACAAATGCAGGTGGGGCGGGTGGTGCTGTCGCCATTCCTTTTACTATGGTTTCAAACTGAGATATAAAATCATCTAACCAGTCAATAGAAGACTGTCCTTTAAGTACAGGTTCGTTTTCTCTAAACCCTTCTACCCCTAAGTAGATTTTTTTAGAATCCAATGCAATATACTTATCAGCATCTAATCCAATTTCTTTGGAATTGAAACCTATTTGTTCTGCAGCAGAAAGAAATATACCCTCTTCTTTTGCATTAAAAAATAACCTACCTGAATTAATTAAAACTTGATTCCCTTTAAAGGAATTAGCCTTATCTGGTTCCTCTTCTAATGCGTCTCTCTTGTCATTAGCTTGAGTTAAGTTAATAGTGTGGTCTGATGTTAAGTATATTGAGCTAGGATCTTCATCTATATTCTCTAAAACAGTATCTATTCCATCTTGAGATTCAACTTGACCGTTACGAAGTATAGTAAACGGTTTCATATTATTTGATGAATCAGTTATTTCGTTAGAATCAAATTTAGTTCCACCAAAACGTAGTGAGCTTCCATGTCTACCTTCTACAATAACATCCCCGGGGAACATCTGTAGGTTATTAACTGCAGACTGCTCTTCGAAATATTTACCTAAATCTGCATCTCCTTCTCCTTCCTGTGTAACATCCGGGTAAGCGTTATGGTGTGTGTGATTCCATATGGGTACAATATCTATCCAGTATTTATTTAGGCTTGTACCACCAAAATCTCTATTCCCTGATGAAGGTGCATTTATTATTAAAACAATTTCACTCTTTAAAGGTAGTCTTTTAAAAAAAGTAGAACCGCAGTACGCAAACTTTTTTTCAGCATCATCAGATAAGTCTGCTGCTGTAGTTACTTCTACGTACTCTACCCCATATAGTGCTTGACTCTTTCCATATGTATTGTAAAGAGGATGAAAAGCGTCTACAACTATATCGGTAACCCTTCCGTAAAGTATATTAGGAATGTTTCCGCTACTACTTCCCTTAGCTTGACTACTTCTAGAAGGAGTTAATCTTGAACCAAAGTTATAATTGATTGCCATTTACTCCTCTTCTTCTTTTTGTACTTCATCTACCTGTTGGTCAAGAGCTTCTTGCTCTTCTAGTAAATCCTGTAAGTCTGAGAAATCAAATTCACCTGTTTCTCCTTTGGCTTGTGCTGTTTCTATACGTTGAATTACCGTCGCTAATTTAATCAAATGCTCGTCATTCTTTACTCCTATCTCCATATATTCCTTTATCATAGGAACAATAAGAGTAGCGTCTCCAATGTTTTCTATTAGAGGTTTTAACTCCCCGATAAGAGCTTTAACCTGTCCTTTAGTTTCTTTAGAGTTGTCGTATATTTCACCAAAGAGGTCAGATAGAGTCTTTCCTGAAAATATTTCTTTATCTAAACTCATAATAAAAATAGTTTATAATAAATAGACTTACAAAGGATTATTAGATATTAACCCTTTATCGTAGTAAGCTTGATACTGTGTTCGAAAAAGTTCTCTTAAGGAGGTAATTACTTTTGTAAGCTGCGGAGTGTCACAGTCTGTCATTTCCCTTATATAGATATATAGTGCTTTCTTTTTAAATATTTCTAAATCGTGTCGGGTCTTAAAAATAGTTAAAACAGCATCTGCTATTTGTAGTTCATGCTCCTTTACAAAAAGTTTTTCGAGATTTTCGTAAACTTCGTTAACCCATTGATCAATAAACTTACTTAAAGGAAGTGCACCTGGAGCATCAAGATCATCTAGATCGTCTTCATATGAATCCTCAACGTCTGAGAAAGAACCAATCTGTTTAAGTTTTTTATAGTTTTTATTATTATAGTTTATTAACCAGCGTTTCACTATAGTGCCAAAATAGGAATATGCTTTTGCTCCATTAGTAGGATCAAACTTCATAATTTTCTCCTCTAGTAAAACTGATACTATCTCATGTTTTAAGTCCTCAATTTGGTCTACGTCTGTATAGTAGAATTTAAAAGTATGTATAATATTCTCTGCTAACTTATAAAAAGGTAGGTAGATATGATCTGTAAAGATCTTATTTCGGTAATCTTGATCTGTTGAAGTATTATATTTCTTTATATATTCTTCGGTCTCTGATGTAAAGTAGTTAGCTTTGGATTTCTTCCTTGCCATAATTTTCGGGGAGCATGTATCGGTTTAGCTCGTCTTGTACGTATTTCATTTGTTCAAAAAAATAACCGACCTCATCATCTGACTGGAAGACCCCTTTCTCGTCAAGGTTCTGTAGGTGCTTTTGACCTTCGCCTACGGCGTTTGATATATTTTGTAGATATCGCACCTGGTCTTGTACAACATCCTCGTATTTTTCTACTTTTTTAAGTAGGTTTCTAAGAATATAAATAAAAATAATAAGAATAACAACTAATATTCCGGAAATAATTTGATATATTAACATTATTAAAGGTTTTTTAACATATTAGTAAGACCTTCCGAAGAATTTACACGTTTTCCGGTGGAAGAACCTGTTTTCTGTGTTTTTGGAGTAGAGGATCCACCATTTCTCTTCCACATATCGTATTCTACCTTAGAGGCTAAGAAGTCTGCACTGTGAAGTACTGAGATAATAGAGGTTTTTTGTCTAGATGACTCGACATGACTAAAAAAGTATGCTTTATTAGCGTCATCGAACACACCATCATGACATCTAATAGCTAAAAACTCTTTCTGACTAACTTTTATACCAAATTTCTGTAAAATAAACAACGACCTGTCTGGAATTAACATAAAATCAAGATCAGGGTTAAAAGTATACATTTCTGATAGCTTATCTTGACGCCATTTATCTGTTTGAGGTATATAGTTTGGACGATCTCCATCACCCATCTTACCTAAATCGTGAAATAATGCGGCAAAGACTAGTTCTTCTTCGGTGTAATCTATTGTTCCACCCATCTCTTGATATAACCTTGACTGCTTCACCGCATATTCCACAACTCTATTAACATGATCAACATAGCCACCGGGAAAAGCACTATGGTACCAAGTTTTACCACTAGCAGGAGCCATTACGTAAGTATCTTCCATGTGAGAGATCATCTCTTTAATAGAATCTTTACGATCTCCTATGTAAGTGTCTATAATCTTAAGGTGCTTTTCGTAGTTTTTTTGTATTTTTTCGGCCGATAATGACATATTAGATTAATTTTATTAGTTATTTATATATATTTATATACTTATATATTATTTTTTTATATTTCTATATACTTTTATATATAATATAAATTAAGATAATGATTTTTTTTCAAAGAATCAACTATTCTACAATAAATTTTATAGAAAAGTCTTTATACTTAGTAGCCATGCCGGCTTCCCACCATATTCTTGATGAGATTTCTATAGTATCTCCTTCCATTTCCGGGGGAAAAGGGCCAACTATACGTTTACCTGAAGCTCTTTCTTCGGAATATTTTCTAAGATATACTCTAGCTCCTTGTACTACTGGGAGAATATCATGATTAAACTGCCAAGTATCCTCTGTATAAAAGTTAGCTTGAACAGAAGGTATACCGTTATACCAATACCAAGGATCGGTAATAGTAGCATCTATATCAATACTAAATCGAGGATAATGATCACCTGTCCAATCTAAATCTATATGGTAAAATCCATTTACATCAAGCTGACCCGGGATCGATAATTGAGCAGAGCAGTCATTATTAATACAAGTAGGTGTACTTACTTCTTCTTTAGTACAGGAAGTTAATAGTACTAAGCTAGAAACTAATAATAGAAATCTTTTAGTGTTAAAGTATAAGATATACGATATTGTTCCGTATATTGCACCAATGAATAAACCTTTAATAAATATAAATAACATAACCTTGATTTTATACTCAAATATAAGAAAAAAAAGTCAAGGAGACAAGCGTTTTTATAAAAGATTTTTACCGCCGCGCGAAACGCGAGAGTTTGCCCGCGGTTTATCCCCCTTATGTATGTAATATTCATGCTTCAGGTACTTAATTCCGTCGCACCCTTGTTTGCTTTTCAAGACTTTAAACCCTTTTCCAACCAATGGTATTATTGTTTTACTAAATTCTATATTACCGTTAGGGGACCAATGATTGTCAGTATACCTACCTTTTGTGTAAGTAGTAATATTTTCGTATTCCCTCCAAAGGATCGGGTGCCACACTATTACATCTTTACATAAAAAATTATAGATGTAAAGTGCTAGTTTTAAGATAGGGTAGTGTTGGTAGTGCATATACCTACTAGAATAAAGATGTTGATTATTTATCTCATCTACTAGGTAGCCTGATTGTTTGTGAAAGTCTTTACCCTGGAGTTCTTTTAATCTAGGTATATCGTAAGTCATAGTAACCCATACTTGGGACGAAAAGGTCTGGAAAGCATTTTGATTTGGGACATTATCCCATGTATGTTCAACTCGGCCACAACCGGTTAAACCTATAATGACTTGGTCGCCTTGTTCAAAAAATGGTAACTTATCTATTAAGTAAGTCAGTATCTCATTATTATTAGCTCCAGGGAGAGAGGTATTTTTTATTTCTTTTACTCCTACTTCTTTTTTTATTTGATTATACCAAGCAGAGTCTCTTTGTTGATTATCAAACAAGTCAGATCTAAATATACCTCTTCTTGAAGTATATGGTATAATCCCAAGGGGTACGCTAAAGCTATCCCCAAATACCCATAAAGTATTTATCATATTAAAACTTTTCTATTTTGTAAATAAGTGAAGTCTAAAAATTTTTTTATGACAGCACACTTTTCGTATTCTTCTAATTTTTCGTAATATACCCTTAAATGATCAAGAGCATTTTTTACACTATCTAAATCAAAAGAATCTCCTATTGTGAATTTACTATCTAGTCTATCACTTTTTATCCTAGTAAGATAGCTGTATAACCTATTGTAGTATTTGTATCTGGTTATCGCTCTTACGTTTTTATATTCTTGAGGGTATTGCTTCATATACATCATATCCATCATTTGGTAATTCTCTATACCTCTTATTACCATACCTATAAGCACAAATGGGTTTTTAAGATTACTCTCTAAACCGTGCTCTTTATAGATTTCTTCATCTCCTTGTTCGAAGATAGAAAATAATGTATGTGGGTCAAGCTTGTTCATCTTTTATAAATACCCCAAATTAGGAAGTTCATCATAAAGTTAGTTGAAAGATAGAAAGAAAAATCGTATCTTGTATAGAGAGAAGCGTTCTTAATGTAAAATGAAACAAGAGTATAAAGATTGGTTTATAGGTAATAGAGATACCGAACAAGAAGCATACAGCTGGTCAGATAGAAGTTATAAGTTTACTAACATAGAGATTAGTAGAGTTCCTTTTCATAAGGAATTAAGAGACTATATTTACTCTTTTCCTAATATAGATACAGAAGCTACTTATGATATGTACCATATACATACATGGGAAGAAGGAGATTTTTTCTATGAACATATAGATAGTAGATATAGCCGTAAGTGGGCATTTATAAGTGAGTTACAACCTTCTGATTGTAATACTAAACTAATGGTAGAAGGTAAGGAGTTTGAAGAAGGAGTTATAGGGTGTTTTGACTTACATGGTCTTCCTAAAATACAAAGAGGCACGCGGATATCTTTAACTGTATTTGGTTCGACTAAACACAAACACCTTCTTTTATAATTGTATAATTGGCTGGGCCGGGTTAGGTAGTTTACCGTAAGGATTATCTTTCATAAATGTAAGTAAAATATTTGCAAATTCAAAATGATACTCTTGATTCCAATGTCCACATTTACATCTTAGTTTAGTACGGTGATGAACCCATACGTTATCCCACCAATAAAACGGAACACCTATAGAGGTAAAGTAGCTACACCAATTAGTATAGTAATCACTATAAAACTTATTAAAAGCATCTTCATTAGGTTGAACTATATTTTCCCACCAATCTATTAAAAACATCTTAAGTTTCTTTCTATCTACATTTTTAGCATTTATAAAATGTGCTGCTGATTCAATACTAGGTAGGTTGAGACCTGTAAGAGATTCTTCACCTGTATCTTCTGTACCGTGGTAATCTTGTACATACTCATAGTCTGTGGGGTACATAATACGGAAAAGAGAAGTAGGACCTGCTATAACTATATCTCCTTTTTTAATGTACTGTAGATGTTTTGTTATGGTCGCGAATATATCTGTGAAGGTCATTATTTCTCTAGCTTTATTATTACATTTCATTTGTAATTTTTCGGCTATGATTTTTACATAAGGTTGTTCTAAGTAATTACCATCTATTGGTCCACCTACACAACAACCTCTTGTAAAACTATCTCCAAACGCCCATACAGTGCCGTTCATATAAATTTTTAATATAAATAGTATCCCCCTGTAGCACAAAAATTTTCCCGCAAAATTTCCCCGGGTATTCTTGTATAAATGACAAAAAGTTCTTATATTAAAGTATGAGTCAAAGCTTCATAATTACCGCCGTAGTTTTCATCATAGTAATGGTTACTTTCCATATAGTGAAAGATATTATTATTAGAGGACACAATATAACCCCAGATATGAGGAGTAAGATAAATAATAGATGGCTTATAAGTACGGCTATAGGACTGATACTTTTATATCTAATGTATGGAAGAGAAGGACCGTATTAAAGAATGGACTAAACTATCATGGAACTGTACATGTGGGGCATTAAATGCCGGATGGTTAGATATATGTGGTAGGTGTGGTAAATCTAAATAATATATACATATATAAATATATATTACTATATACCGAAAAATTAGCAGATATAGATTCTTAGGTAAAGCGCACCCGAGCACCTTACGAGCCCTGTAGGGAACAATACCGGCAGTGTTATGGCAAGGTGACAGCAGAGTGATGTAAAATTGACACCACCCCACCATCAAATTTATTCCGGAAGGAGCATGGTGCATTGGGTAAGGTCTAGCCTATAGGTGGTACGTTGACTCATCATATCATATGAATATAGCGCCAAAGAGGTCTTACCAACCTTACTAACATTCATACCTCTAAAGCCTTTATCCCAGACACTATATGTTATTCCATCTTTAAAGTCCTTATAGGCTCTTATGGCATATGTATCGCCTTTATATACAATACTAACAGACTCTCCATCTGATAGGCCGTTAATAGCTTTAAGGAGGGTACTGGCTTTCTTTACTTTTACTGAATACTTCATATCTTTTACTAATTAATTACATCTAAATATATGAATATTCTTTCTAACTACCAACCCATCCCCCATTTATTTCCCCCTATCTGATTGACAAATGTAAGGAGTTTATATGGATCTGATTACACATTTTCCCATTTGCCTATATAAGCGGCTTACTATTTGT
>Ga0208917_1000401_pt1 | contig 22428 bp, 32 predicted proteins | sample DEB08_DNA_10_FD_185500 | JGI IMG/M metagenome (GOLD analysis project Ga0208917, IMG submission 185500) | Aqueous microbial communities from the Delaware River and Bay under freshwater to marine salinity gradient to study organic matter... | ecosystem: Environmental > Aquatic > Marine > Coastal ...
AGCGCCGGCAAACTCTTCAAAGAGAGCCATCATCTGGTACATGAGGTCCGTGCCGCGCTCACGGCTTTCTTCGCCGCCGGGGGTGAGGGTGATGATGCCACCGTCTCCGACATTGAGGTCGTAGGCGCCGGCCCCGCGTACTGCCCGGCCGGTCATAACGTATTCACCGTCAGACAGCATGGCCGGGACGTCGTCGCTGGTCTCCGTGCCCTCGCCGTTGATGCCCCCGTTCATGCGCTCAAACTCGTCGGCGTCCATGGACTCACCGTCTTCGGTCTCGATCTCAATTTCGACCATGGGTGAGCCGCCTTCCGCCAGGGCCACGATGCCGCCATTGCGGTAGCGCTGGACCATGCTCGCCGGGATTCGACCCGGAGATGCGGTGGCTCGCACGAGATCCGGGACCCGCTCAGAAGCGAGCTCATAGGAAACAGCTTCGCCGCCACGGGGCGCTGCGCGACCGCCGGAAAGGACGGGGATGGTGCTCGCGGGCAGCATGCCAAACTCCACCGGATCCGGCGCAGGAAGGCCCATGCGGCGGCGAATCTCGGCCTCAATGTTGTAGCGGCCTGCGCTGGTCTCTTGGGTCAAGGGGATAAGGGGCACGCCGCGCTGGTTCTTAGCCTCTTCCATGGCCGCTTTGCCCAGGAGATAAGCAGGGACCCCAGCCATGAGAAGGTTGCCGATCCCGCCAGAACCACCGAGCAGACCGCCGAGCAGACCGCCGGCGCTGCTGCCGCCAGACCCACCGAGGCCGGAAAATCCAAGGAGGTTGCCGCTGGAGGTGCCCCCAGTGTTTGTGCCCAGGAGGTTGCCGATAAACTGGCCGACCTGCTGCGTGATCGGGTTGCTCGTGTTCGTGTTCAGGACATTCCCGACAGCGGTTTGAACTTGAGTGCCGATAGGGTTGCTGGGATTAGTCCCAAAAATACCCGAGGCGACGTTCCCTAGACCACCTAGAATATTGCCGCCTAGCGTCACGATTCCTTGAAGCGGATTAGCCATTGTTCAACCCTCAAATCCTTTGCCGCATCTTAGCAGTTTATCCGCCTAAGCCCATCCTTCGGCGAATCTCTTGATCAATGTTGTAGTAGCCCGTCGAGGACTGCTGCTCCAGCGGGATCGGCCCCCTCGGCTGCTGCTTCTGAGCCTCGCCAAGGAGGTATTGGCCGAGCAGCCCGATGCCAAACAGAGGCAGCAATCCAGAGATGCCAGCCTGCTGCTGCGGCTGGGGCTGAGGCTGCTGTGCCGGAGGCTGTTGCGCCGGAGGTTGCGGCGTTCCGCCCCCGCTCGGGATCCCTACGTCCGGCATCGGCATCGGCGGCTCTTCTTCCTCGATCGTCTCGTCGATCGGCCCCTCTCCACCTGGGGTTGCGCCGGGGACCGACCCCGGGCCTGAGATCGGGCGAGGGCCAGAAGGGCCGGTGCCATCAGGCACGACAATAATCTCGTCTTCCTGAGCCGTGTCGTCAGGGACAATTACCTCTTCAGGCGGAGCCGGCTCGGGCTCGATCACGATCTCTTCTTCCGGCTCGGGCTCGATCACGTCCGGCTCGACCGGAGGCGGCGGGAGGACCGGGGGCTCAATCACGATTGGCGGAGGCTCCGGGGCCGGCATGTCGTCGATAATGATCTCAATCGGCGGCTCAGGCACAGGCTGGTCTGGGACATAAACAGGCCGCTGGGCGGCTTCCTCTTCCTCGCGACGCCGTGCCTCTTCTTCGGCGCGCCGTGCCTCTTCTTCCTCTGCAGCGCGCTGGGCAGCCGCTTCTTCTTCAGCGCGCCGTTGAGCAGCGGCCTCCTCGGCCTGGCGCTGGGCCTCAGCCTGTTGCCTTGCCGCTTCTTCGGCCGCTTGCCGCTCAGCCTCTACTCGGGCCTGCTCTTCGGCCGCCTTGCGAGCCTCTTCGGCAGCACGCTGCCGCTCAAGCTCTTCTAGCCGGCGGCGAGCTTCTTCGGCAGCGGCCTGACGCGCAGCCTCTTCTTCGGCGGCACGTTTGGCCTCTTCTTCCTCAGCCTGGCGACGTGCTTCGGCTTCGGCCTGGCGGCGTGATTCTTCCGCCCGGCGTTCAGACTCCCTACGGGCTTCGATCTCTGCCTGGCGCTTCAGCTCAGCATCGATCTCAGCTTGCCGGCGGGCTTCCTCTTCGGCTTGCTGGCGAGCAGCAGCCTCAGCAGCCTGCCTTGCGGCCTCTTCCGCAGCCTTGCGGGCTGCCTCTTCTTGTTCCGCGCGAACGCGCTCAGCCTCAACCCGAGCCGCCTCTTCCGCCTGGCGCTGGGCTTCAGCCTCAGCTGCGCGCTGAGCCGCGGCCTCTTCCTCGGCTTTGCGAGCAGCCTCTGCGGCGCGACGCTCGGCTTCCCGTTGGCGCGCAGCTTCTTCCGCGATGCGCTCTGCTTCAGCAATGCGCTCAAGTTCGGCCTGTCTAGCGGCTTCTGCTTGCTCTGCCGCGATCCGGTCGGCTTCGGCCTTTTCTGCGGCAATGCGATCTGCTTCCGCTTTTTCGGCAGCAATCCGGTCGGCTTCCGCTTGGCGTGCGATCTCAGCTTGACGTGCTGCTTCTGCTTGGCGCTCTCTCTCTGCACGCGCTGCGGCCTGCCGATCAAGCTCAGCTTGCCTTTCAATTTCCGCCTGCCGAGCTGCTTCAGCGGCGATACGATCTGCCTCGGCTTTCTCTGCCGCGATTCGGTCAGCCTCGGCCTTCTCAGCTGCAGCCCGTGCCGCTTCAGCTTGGCGTGCCTCTTCTGCCTGGCGTGCAGCCTCGGCTTCTCGGGCTACCCTTTGGCGCTCCGCCTCTGCCGCAGCTTGCCGCCGTTCTTCTCTCTCCTTCTCTTCTTGATAGGCTCTTGCCGCGTTGACGACCGGAGAGCGCGCCACGTCTGCGACCGTGCCGATGACGTCAAGGATCCCGGGCGCCTCACTGGCGACGTCCGCAGCGGTAGCGCCCGTGCTGGCCAAGGACGCAATCCCAGATGCAGCGTCCCCGGTACGGGCGGCAGCATCTAGCGCGCCCTTACCAAAGCCCCCCAGGGCCCCAGTCAAGGCGCCCTTGATCGGATCCTGGCCAGTAGCTGCCGCAACGCCAGACCCAAGGGCCGCCCCTGTAGCGGCCGAGGCAAGCGCGCCGCCACCCAAAGAACCAGCGATGCCGGCTGCGGCGCCAGGGACGAAGGCAGACGCCAAGGCGCCGAGAGCGGCTTTGATTTCTGGGCGACGTGTATCCCGGTAAGCGACATTCTCAGGGCGATTCAAAAACTCGCTCAGCCCAGCGATGTCTTCCTGGTAGGCCTCAACAGCCCCCGGAGTGGCCCCGACGCGAGATGCCTGGGCGTCTCTTGCGGCCAGAATTTGACGATCAAGGTCGGGCTCGCCGGTGAGCTCCTGGGCAGCGATGCCGGTGTACTGGGTGCCCACGGCAGGCGCAGGCTGAGAGGTCGGGGCAACGGCAGGCGTTGGCGCGGGGGCAGATGTCTGCGTCGGGTAACGCTCATTGACGGCCGCGGCGACCCGGTTCAAGAGATCCAGGTTCGATGCATTGCCGATGTTTACGTTGAAGTCGACGCCCAGGGGCACGCCAAGCGCGCCACCGATTCCGGTGGGGCCAAAGTCCGGCATGCCGCCAAAGCTGCCGCCCAGGAAGGGGTCGACACCGACGCCAATCCCTAGGCTGCCAATGCCGCTCCCAGAGAGCATTACCGCTGGCCGCCCATCATGTGCAGCATCATCATCAAGCGCTCGCGCTCAGCCGGGTCCATGCCGGGAGCCTGAGGCGGCATCATAGGCTCGGCCATCATAGGCGGAGAGGAAGCCTGAGGAGGTTGCAGGTCCATGGGGTCAAGCTCAACCCCGGTCAGGGTCGCAATTCGCTGCCGTAATTCTCTACTGATCATGGCGTCGTCACCGTCACTGAGCCGAGGCTGGTCGTGATCGACACCCCGGTCGGGTAAGTCTGATGCTCGTACAGGTTCCGCCACTGGTTGCCGTCATAGGCCTGGTGGATCATGTTCGTGGTATTGAAAATGATCGACCCCGTGGCGAACTGCTGAGAGTCCCTCTCGTCCAAATTGTAGTGCGCGGAGAACGACGGGTCGAATGCCCCCAGGTTGATCTCCAAAACCCGCACGAGGCGGTTGAACGTGTCTGCAGACACGGCCTTGTCCCGGGCCAGCGGGAGCCGTGTCGGGAGCAGCTTGCTCACCGCCGGCCGCTCGGCTGGATATCAAGTCGGGTAGCACCGAGGCGCCACTTATACCCCTTTTGGTCTAAGGCCGCGGCGTCGTCATCGGACTCAAAGCGGAGGACCATCTGACGCCCACGGGTGCGCACGTTGTTAAACCGCGTGGTCTGGGTGATCTGAGACGTCGAGTCCGTCACCAAGGCGTCGCCGGGATAGTTACGGCGCTTGAGCACGATGTTCATCGCCGGGGTGTTCGACACCGCGGGGTCCACCGTGAAGGCCATGTCCGGGATGATCTTCTTCACAAACGCAAACTGGTCGCCGTCGCCGATATCGATGTCGGCAGACTCGACGTAAACCCCGGTCATGGGATCACTATCGTTGTCATATCCAACCTCGTGCTGCACCAGGGCATAGCTACCGTCCATGGTCAGGGCGGCCAAGGGCTTATCGTTGATCCCCTGGTCGATCCATGCGTAGCGGGTCAGCTTCCCGATGCTCCAGGCCTCGTCGAGGTAGTTGTAGGTGACATAACGGCTGATCTCTCCCGTGCCATCCTCGATCGACGGGTAGAAGAACCAGATCTCGTTGTAGGCACTGTTAACGCCCATGACGCACTTGAAGGCCTGGGTCAGGTCGAGGTCATTGAAGACGTATTCCTGGACCGTGCAGCGCACGCGCTGGACCGAGCCGTTGTAGAAGTAGAAGCCATTCTTCGACGCGAAGAAGACCCCGGTCGGGGCGTTGGCCATGGCCTTCGGGCCGACAAGCCCGGCGCCCTCGTTCACCAGGTTCATGGCGAAGGTCAGGGGCGGCCCAATAAAGGTCATCGAGTAGAGGCTGGTGTCGGTCCAGATCAGGACCTCCTGCCGGCTCTTGAGCCCACCCACGATGAAGGACCCGCTCGACAGGCGCAGGGATCCGGCGGTGTTGGTCGCCGTGGGCTCAAAGTCGAGGTCGTTCTCCTGGTCTGAGAAGGACACCAGCATGGGATCCACGACGCCAGTTCGCACGCCGCCAGAAATAGGATCGGAGCCAAGCACGATGAGGTGGCGGTCGGTCTCGGAGGTGATCACCTGAAGCCCAACCGTCGGCACCAGGTTCGCGCCAGAGATCTGCGAGAGCTCTTCAGCACGCACCGTGGTCCCGGAGTTCTCAAGCCAGCGGTAGATCCCGGCGCCCCGAGGGTTGATGATCAAGTTCTCGCCGTAGTTGTCGTGGGTCCAAAGCCGCAGCTGGCTGATCGCAGAAATCGCCGAGGCAGAGCCAAAGCCCCCCGCGCCCCAGATCCCTACGCCCCAGCCGGAGCTCGACACATAAGTGTCTAGGCCGACGTTGATCTGATAGGCGCCGACGACACTCGCGCCACCGTTGCCGGTGTCTGATGCGTTAGCCGCCACCGTGACGCCGGAGGTGTCCTTCGCCGTGATCTCGTAGGTATCGACGTCGACGATACGGGTGATCTGATATTCCTGGTTCAGCACGTCGGCGGTGATCGCACCGCCCAGGCTAACCGCGCCGGAATAGGTCACGAAGTCATTCGCCACGGCCCCGTGCGCCGTATCGCTTACCGTAAGCGTCGAGGATCCGCTGGTCGCGGAGAAGGTGACGTCACCGGCTGCAGTCGTGGCCCGGATGGGGGTTACGTCGTAGTAGGTCTGGCCCTGCTCGACATAGTATTTCCAGGTCGTGCCGATTCCGTTGTAGCGGGTACCGTCTAACGAAAGCCAGGGGTGAATGGCCCGCGGGGTTCCCTCGACACTGCCGCTGCCGTATCGCTGCCAGCCGCCGATCTTTTCCACACGACCCTTGCGGAAGCGGACCAGGTTTCCGTCAACCCAGCCTCCCTCTGCGGCGTAGTCCGTGGACTCTTTAACGATCCCCGGTTGGAACTCCAGCTTTGACAGCGGCATAGCGCATTAGGCCAGCCGGATGATCGCGCCCGTCGCGGTCGGCGTCGGGAACACAATCGTGAAATCACCCGCCGTGCTGGTCTTGTCTCCGCCAAAGTCGATCGCGGCCACCGCCTTGTTGGCGTCGGTGCTGTTGTAAATCAAGCAGCCCCGGGCGGTAATCGTCGCCGTGGAGAAGGTCAGGTCGTTGAAATCAACCACCGCCGTCGTGCCCGTGGCGAAGGGCGTGACGTTGGTCAGGGTCGAGCCGCCGGCGCTGTAGTTGGTTCCGCTGGCCTCGCCAGTGGTCGTGTACGCCGTGGTGCTGGCGCCCAGGGTGGCCGAGCTCGTGTAGAGCGCGAGCTTGAAGGCGTCGCCGGTGGTATTGGTAAAGTTGTGCGTCCCAACCAGGAGCTCCTGCTTGAAGGACGTGCAAATTGCGGAGGTGATGGCCATGTCAAAGCTCCCGAATGATCTGCGCCAAATCGTTTACCCCGCGCGCCCTCATCTGGTTGCTAAGGGTAACACGGTCGCTGCGGATAGCGCTCCGCATCTCCGCCAAGATTACCTCATAGACCTTGTCCCGGAAAGCTAGCGCCTGCTTACGGACGTGAGGATCCGCGTGCTCCGAAATGCCGCAGATTTTCCTGGTCGCCTGCTCTGCCCAGAACTCGGGAGCATGCCCCCGGTTCTGGGTCGTGGAGACCATGACATTCCCCAGCTGCGGCCCTACCTGATCCTTCATCATCCTCGGTAAGGCTCCGGGGCCTTGGCCACCTTGACGAGCTCGATTTCGCGCTCCTCGATGACCTCGCTGAGCTTCGACCTGGGGCATAGGACCCACTCATCCTGGTGGGGCATTGCGACCATAGGATCTTCTAACCTATGGTAGCCATAAAGCCGCTCGGTCACGCCTACGTTGCTATCGAGCAGGCTAGACCGCGGCGAGGCCCCGATGGCGATCTTGTTCTCCAGGCACTTGGAGATCCAGAACTCCACGCAGGCCCTGCCGGCCTCAGCGAAGTGAAGATTGTGGCTGTAGCTGAAGTCCACGCCGAACAGGTCAATGTGCGCGACCTCCTGCCAGTAGGCATAGGCCACGGCATAGGCCACGGTGTTATTTAGATATGCGCATTTGGCATAAGTAACCACCTCGGCCAGCGGGTACTCAACGGCCCCAGGCACCCGCTCGTCGAGCTCGCAGGTGTAGATAGGCCCCGGATGCACGGGAAGCATCTTCCGCATGATCTCGGTCTGGTTGCCGGCGTCTTCGGTGTCGAGGTAGCGAGAGGGCGGGTCGAGCATGAACACCCGGTCGCATTGGCGATACACCGCCAGCGCCGAGTTGATGCACCACACCTCGTCCCACTGCTTGCTGTTTTCTAGCCCGATCACGAAGTCAATCTGGGATGCTCCCAGGGCGACGATCGCGACCTTCTTCCCCTTTAGGCCCGGATCTTTCTCCATTAAGACACTCCAATCCTCAGTAGGTCATAGCGGTACTCGTCTCGGGTACCGCGGCCCTCGCTGAGGTTCTTCATGCGGGCCACGGCTTCCTTGAAACGGTTCTCCATGGTTCCCACCACATCCGGCGGCTCCTTGAGGAAGATTGCAGCCTCCACAAGGGTGCCGTAGAGCAAGGCCTCCGGGTATTCGGTCGAGAGCAGGGTCGTACCGGCGTCGCCACCAGAGGTGAGCGAAGCCGGCTTGTAGAGGTAGTGCAGCTCGATCGAATAGTCAGCATCCGGGACCGGGGCCAGCTCAAAAGCCGCCTCATCAAACTGCGAGTAATACTTTGGGCGCCCGCGCGTAGCGGTGCCCGGCGCATATTGCTTGATGAAGCTGGGGTGCTTGAACAGCAAATAGTGATAGGTGCTGTCGTCGATCACCGCCAGGCTAAAGGGCGCATAAAAGTCGCTGGGCGTGGCCAGGAAGCGGTTGTTCGTCGACACGTTAGCGGTCACGTTCTTGCGCTGCTCGGGGAGCTGCACAAGCTTGAAGATCCGCGCCTCCGCATTCTGGATCATCTCGTCCAGGTTGTCGTTGAACGTGGTCTCGTCGACCTGCATCCAGTCCTGCACGGCGGCTTTTAGGGTGGCCAGGGTGTAGCTCATGATGTGGTTACCTCCACCGCGCCGACAGTACAGGAGACTGCAAAAGTTTGCAAAATTGTGCCCAGCTTGCCGTCACCGACGTTGGTGTAGACCAGCGGGTAGGCCGTCAGATCGTTGCCGTCGGCGTTGGGATCCGGGCGCGCGTTCTTCAGCGCCTGGGGATCCGCCGGGCTGGGCTTGCGCTCAAGCTGGGGATGCTTTGGAGACCATTGATCCGGCCCAACGAGCAGCCCGTCCCAGGTCTTCTTCATGTCCTTGAGCCGGTAGCGGAACCCGGTGATGTCGCAGATTCCGTAGGCTCGCCTGTTCGATGCGAAGGCCATGGTCAGGCGATGTCATAGCTGCGGAGGTAGGGCGAAACCCGGAAGGATGCCCGCTCCTCGTCCTGGGACATAGCGCGCTGGAACTCTTCTTCGTAGAGCGCCTTCAGCAGCTGCACCTTCTCCGGGGCCCGCTTCAAGGCCATGTAGTAGGCAAGCCCTGCCGCCAGGCAAGGGTAAAAGCGGAAAGGGATCTGCATCGTGTCCGCGGCCGTGTCGGCGTCGTCCATGCGCGTGAGCACGTTGACGTAGACCGTATAGGTCGAGCTCTTATCGGGCACCGGCCAGATCGTGATCGTGGGCGTGATCTGCTTGTCCATCACGAACTGATTCGGCTTCCCGGTCGTGCTCTTGGTCGCCAGGTTGGCGTACTCGGCGCGGCTCATGCGATTCAGGGGCAGGTCCGTGGTGGTCCCGCTGACCGTCTCACGCACAAAGCAATCGAGGACGTCAATCACCGACGTGGGGTTGGTCGAGTCGAGGTTGTAGGACGCCGTGCCCTGGACCATGGGGATCGCATTCTGCTTGACCGTCCACTGGTTCAGGCCACGGTTCGCCCACTCGGCCAGCAGCAGGTTCAGGGACCGTCGAGCAGACTCCAGGTCGTAGCCGGTGCGGAGCTCAAGACCGCACCGCTCAAAAGCCTCCTCGATGTACTCGGCTACGTCGAGCTCAAAGTCCTTGCTGTTGCTGGTCGCCATGTTTCACCCCTACTTGTGCCCGTAGAGCCCGCACTTTTTGCTGGAGGGCGGACGCATTTTACCAGCGGGCTTCTGGTTCACCATGCCGCCTTTGGCCATACGCTTGCAGGCGGATCCGCCCATTTTATAGCCTTTCATTTTCATGACTGAGCCTCCTTCGGCTGCGAATGTTGCCACGTTGGTGGGCTTGCCGCCCACGCCTTGCTTCTTCGATCGCTTCCGCCGGACGGCCGAGGCGACCTCCTTCTCGCTCATGCTAGCTGCCTTTGATGAAGGCACGCACTTTGGATATCCACGCTCTGAATCTTTCGCAGAGCTTCGGCCACACGGTTTGTAGCCACCACTCTTTTTCGGTGCCGAGATATCGACCCACTTTTCTCCAAACCACTTGGTCAGCCCTCCCTTAGGCTTAGCCACGGGGCACCCGGGCCATCTTCTGCTTGCTGGCTAGCATACGGCCAAAGCCCCGGGGCTTCACCATCATGGTGTTGGCGTTAATCTCGCCGCCCTTAGCCTTGCCGTTGCTGTAGGTGCCCCCCATATCCTTGTAGCGCTTGACCATCCAGCCCGAGGCGTAAGCGCTCGGCCAGACATCAAACTTGCGCTTGGCCTCGGCCCGAGCCTTCTTGTACAAGGCTGGGTTGCGTACATTTTTCGGTACGTCGGCCATAGCGCGCTCCTAAAAGATGCCGCCCACCCGCCCACACCGGGCGCGGGGAGAGAGGAGACGGGCGGGGGGCGGCAAACTCACCACTTCTTGCACGACCAGTAGCGTGCTGAAAATTTGTCCTTTGCGGTATCGCAGTTGTGCCGCGCCCGGAAATTGCGTCGCCTCTCAGGATTGCTCTTCTTGATCGTCATGTTCGGGTCGCCGAACCGCACCAGCTTGACCTCGTCTCCCTTCTTGGCCAGGACGGCGAACTTTTTGCTGCCGCCCGAGGTGCGCTTCGGCTTATTGTAGCCAGCGAAAGACTCACCTCGGTAGGTGAGCCTCCCGCTAGGCGTGCGACTGACGTTCTTCGTCGTCGCCATTAGTAGCTCTTGATCACGTCCATGATCACCGTATAAGCGTCCCCGGTGGCAGCGTTCAAGGTGGTGAACTTCACATCACCAGTCTTGCCGGCGCCGGCGTTGTTAGGGATCGCGGTGAAGCTGCTGTAGTCGTGATGGCCGTTAGAGTTCTCGCTCAGAATGATGGCCGGGACGTCAGCGGTGGCGTCGAAAAGGATCTCGACGCCCATGCCGACGCACTGCCACCAGATCTGTGCGATCGCGACCTCGGTGCAAGCCTCGCCCCGACTATTCGCAGTCAGGGCGGAGACGTCGATCTTGGTCACGGCGCTTTCACCCGTGCCATCCGAGATGTTGGTGAACTTCAGGATAGCCCGACGCTCACCGTCTTGGATGGTTTGGGAAGTGACGGCATCAGCCATGGCTCACCCCCTTAGGAGAGATTCCGGTTCTGGAGGTAGAGCACCGTCACCGTCGCAGCACCAGCGGTCGCAGCCGTACCAGTCTGGTTGTAGGTCACGGTCACGTCGACGTCCGAGGTGCCGATGTCGATCAGGTTCCCGATCTGAGACACGTCGGAGGTCGCCAGCACGCGAGCCTGGGCGCCAGCAGCCAGGGCGTCAGCGTACAGGTCAGCCGTGGACCCATCACCAATGTCGAGGGTGTTGGTCGTGCCAGCGTTGAAAGCGGTGGTCACGTCGACGGTGACCTGGAAGATCTGGCTGTTAGCAGGCAGGGTAGCGACCACGGTCGTGCTGCCGTTTGCGCCAAAAACGACGTTGCCGCTTTGAGCCATCAGCACAAAGCCGACGTTGGCCTTGTCCTCGCCGACGGTGGTGCCGGTGGTTGCTTTAATCGTTCCGGCCTTGATGGGCCCGGAGAAGGTCGTGGTAGCCATGGGAATCTCCTGTCGCGGCTAGTGTCGAGCATTGTGCTCGTCAGGGATCAGACCCTTTTATACGCCTGTTCGGCGCAAATAAAAAGGGCGCCCGGAGGCGCCCTTAGGGTACGGCAGAGGGTGCTTACGCGCCCTGGGAACCGTAGATACCACGCCAGTCGCTGAAGCCGAAGCTGTAGCGCTCGCGGGCCTTGTAGCGGAGGTTCCCGGTGGAGAAGTCCGGCTCCATGGAGGTTTCCATGGCGGTGCGCTGGAACATCTTCAGGCCTTCGCCCATTTCCGTCACCGTGGTGAGGAGGAAGAAGGCATCCGGATCCGTCAGGTAGTGGTTCACGGTGTAGCCACCGGGAAGCACGCCCGTGTTGCGGATCGCGTTGATGTCGTTGTCAGCCGTGCCGACCCGGAGCGTGGACTCCAGGATCCGGTCTGCAACGAACACCAGCTGCGGGGGAACCACAAGCTTGGTCGCCTGCACCGAGATGGTCAGACCGCGATCGTCGGTGAAGGTGCTGATGTCGATCAGCGCGTCTTCAAGGGACGTCTCGTTGAGGTCGGCCATCGTGGTCGCACGGTTGGCAGCAGTGCCACCACCGGCCAGCGGGTGGTCGGTAGCGATCAGTGCCTTACCGTCGCCGCCAGCGAAGCTGGAGGAGAAGGCGTTGTTGAGCACGTCGGCACCCTTCACTTCCTTGGTGTTAGCCATGGAGCGAGCGAGGGCCTTCACATAGCGCTTGCCGAGGGAGTCGTAGAGGTTGTCCTCAACGGCCTCTTCGGTCAGCGAGAAGGCGAGTGCGATCGTGTCGTGGGTGTAACGAGCAGTGTAGCTCTCGGAGGCGTTGTCGAATTGGACGCCCTGGCCTTCGGTCTTGACGGGAGCCCCGCCAAAGCCGGTGACCAGCACTTCCTCTTCAAACGCACGCTGAGAATCTTCAACGGCGAAGATCTGCTCGTACTCGCGAGAGTAGCTGTCGTAGCTCATGCCAAAGAGGCTGTTGAGTCCGGGCTCAAGCTCTTTGGCGAGCTGGGCGCGTGAAATAGCCATTATTCAGCCTCCTTATGCTAAGCCGGCGGACTTCACGCCCATGATGTGGTTTTGGATAACCACAAGCACGTTCGTGTTGGCCGAGGCCACGTCGTCGTTGTCGGGATCCTGAGAGATGTCGATTGCCTTGAGGGGCAGGGTCGTGGTCGTAGCACCCGTGGTGACATCGAGCTCCAAGTTGGAGCGACCGCTCTTCACGTCGCCCGTGGTGGCGTTATCGACGATGTCGAAGTTGCCAAACAGGTCAGCGACGGGGAAAGCAGCATCGGCTTGCACTTCAAACACCACGTTCGGATCGTCGATGACGAAAGCAATGATGTCGGAAGCGGCAATGCCGCCAGGGTAGTAGTTCTTGAACACCTGCTCACCAGTGGTCGGATCCGTGTACTGGCAGCCGTTGAAAACGCCTACCACCGGAACCGCGCTGGATGCAGCAGCACGCTCAATACCACCGCCGGTTACTTGCTTGACCAGGTCGCCCTGGAAAATCTTGCCGGAAAGACCGCTTGCGATCCGGTAACGGGATTGACCCCCAGAGTAAGGGGCTCCACCCATCATCCGGCTCGGACGCAGTCCAAATGCAGCGTCTTTATTTGCCATGTGAATGGCCTCCTATCAGCGTCGTCCAAAAGTGACTTGGGTATCGCGCTGGGGGTCGTACTTCACATAACGATTGTCGCCCCGGAGCTCGCTGAACATGTTGTTGTCCAACGCTTCCCGGGCCTGGCGCGTCTTGTCGCTGTAATACGCTCGACGCTCCTCAATCGTTTCGATCGGTAACTTCGCCAGCAGCAGACCCTCTGTGCTAATCACACCCTCATGGCGGCCGCTGTCCATGGTGGGGTAGGCATCGCGCCACTCAGGCGGGAGGTCGGTGCCACGCACCAGTTCCCAGCCCTCGCGCACTCGACGGGACACGTTGGCCCTGTCTTCTTGCCCCAGCATGCTCTCCCGAATCCAACGGTATTCGTACCCCGGAGGAGGCGGAGGAGTTTCCAGCTTGCGCACTGGGCGCCAAGGTTGTCTGCGAGCTTGTTTTTCGTGAGTCTCGGAATCACGGCTTGCGCGGCTAGTCGTATTACTCATGTCAGCGTGCCTCTCGTTGTGCGATCTTCTGCTTTTCCTTGGCCACTCGCTGGAGCCATTGCTCCTCGGACAAGTTGTGCGGCTTCAGACCGCGGAGGCGTTCGATCTCCGACTTGGTGAACGTCACGCCACGCTTAGTCTGTGTTTTTTGCCGACCTCCTACTGAGGCGGAAGCGACTCTTTGCACAGAGGGTCGACTTTCCTGTTTCCCGGCAACCTGGCCGTCGTCACCGGCGGCCTTGAGCGAAGGATACGCCCGATAAACACGATTGTTCAACTCCGCATAATAATCCTCGGAGTCGGCTTCGTAGCCTTCGTTCAGAAGGTTGAAGTGGGTGAAATACGCAAGCTGCGTAGCGGCAGAATGCTCGGGATCCTCTTGGTTCCCGTACCAGGGGTTCTGCTGGTGCCAGGACAGGGCCTGGTCGGTCGGCTTGACCTCCTGCTGGGGCGCTTGCTGCTGCGGCTGCTGTTGGTACTGCTGATATTGCTCAGGCTGGGCCTGGTATTGCTGGGCCTGAGCCTGCTGGGCACCAGCCTGGCGGGCCTTGGCCGCGTTCAGCTTCTCCTTCTGGATTGCGAGCTCGGTCTTCAGCGTATCGGCCTTAGACATGAGCTCAGCATCGCCGCTGGCTACCGCCTTCCGGTAGATCTCGTCTACCTGGTCAGTCTTGGCCTTCAGCGACTCCTCTTCCTTCTGGAGCATGCTCTGCTGGTAGTGGACCGTCTGCTGACGATACTGCTGGAGCTCCTGCTCCTTTTGCATCGCCAGGCGCTCTAGCTGGGCAGCGCGCTCCTCAGCCTCGCGGCTCTTGGCGTTGAGCTTGTTAATGCGCCGAGACACTTGCTTCGTGTAGCGCTCAAGCTCGTCCTCGGGGGAGGCTTTCGCCTCAGATTGCTCCGCGCCTTCGGGCAGGTCTTCGGTGATCTCGATATCGACCTGATCTTCTTCGGCTTGTTTTGCTTGGTTCTCAATCATCGGAAGCTCACTATGTCGTCGGGGTTCAGGATAGTTCCAATGACCTCGTCGTCATTGATGATGCGGACCTCGGCGCCGTCTTCAAGCTTGAAGCGGGCCCCCGAGTAGCGGCCGATTAGAACCCAGTCGCGCTCCTTGCACCAAGGCTTGTGGCCAAACTTCGCCGTCTCCGCGTAGCAGAGCGGACCCATCTTCACCACATAGGCCACCACGGTGGCGAGCCCTTCCCGGTCAAGAGTCTCCTGGGTCAGGTGGATCCCACCCTTGGTCGTGCCCTTCCCCGCATAAGGAAGAACCAGCATGCGCCAGCCGGACGGGCTTGGCATGCGCTCAAGCGCACTCTTCTCCAACAGCGTTGGATCGAGCACGCGCTCCTCAGTGCTTACATAAGCACCCTCTACACTTGGTTTGCTCACCGCGCCTCCTTCTTGAGGTAGTCCCGAATGGTCTCCTCGATAAAGTCTAGCGCACGCAGCTCGCCTTGCACAAACTTGTACTGTTCCATATCTTTGAGCAAACCACTCATGAGCATCTCTTGAATCAGCGCCCGACGCTCACGAATGGTTCGATCGATCTTGGACTGAAGGTCGAGGTCGTCCATCAATCCCTTTCGTAGAAATAAAGGCCCTTAGTGGCGGCGCCGGTGCCACGGGTCTTCATTCTCTTCGGCTTGCCGCCCATGACGGCACCACCGGCTTTCATCTCCTTCGCCTTCTTCATGGCGATGGCGACGGCTTGGTTTTGAGGACGACCCTCTTTACGGAGCATCTTGATGTTCTCCGAGATCGTCTCCTGGCCACGTCCCTTCTTCAGCGGCATCTTGTGCCTCCTTCTTCTTGGGTGCCGCCTTCCGACGGCGCTTGGGTTTGATTGCAGGCTCCTCGATTAGGGCCTCCTGCTCGACGTCAGAAAGAACCACCGAGGGAGGCGCAGGTTCCTCCCCGGTAGCCCGGCCAAGCTTGGCCGCAATCCGTGCCTCGTTCGCCGCGTCGCGGTCAGCCTTGCGCTTCTCCTCGGCCGCGAAGGCCATGCGCTCTAGCTCCCGGACCTCCTTCTTGTGGGCCCGGAGCTTATCGATCGCCTCAAGGCGGTAGCTGGTGGTCATTGTTGTCTCCCAAATTTCTGTGCGAGCTCCATAAGCTTGAGCTCAGCGTTCTGGCGAAGCCGGTCCTCGGCGATCGCGATCTTGTCGTCAGCGATCTGCTTCTGCAGATCCATGCGCTGGCGCTGGATCTCGGCCTCCAGGAGCTTCTCCTGCATCCGGCGCTGCTCCTCGGCCTGGAACTCGCCCTGGTCCTGCTGGAGCTCTGCGGCCCGGAGCGCAAGCTCCTGCTGGCGGATCTGGACCAGCGGATCCTCTGCCCCGCCCTGGCCGATGGACTCCATGAGCTCGGCGGTCAGCTGGGCCAGGATCGGCGAGGCCACCTGGTCGATCAGCATCTGGGCCTGCTGCTGGAAGGCCTGGACCTGCTCCGGCGGCAGCTGCTGCGCGAGCATGGGCAGCTGCTGGATCTGCTGCATCACCTCCGGCGGAAGCTGCTGCTGGGCCATCTGAGCGGCCCGGAACTGCAGGTGCTGGAGCATGTGCGAGATGATCATCGCCTGCAGCTGTGGGTTCTCCTTGACCACCTGGGTCAGGAAGAGCTGGCGGTGGGCGTCGACGTGGGCCACATGGTTCTGCTGCTCAAAGGCCTGCGCGGGCTGCCCGAGCAGGAGCCCGGAGTTCTCCAGGCCCGCATCCACCGGCATGGGCGGCTGGGGCTCAGGAGGCGGCTGCAAGAGGGTATCGATATCGTCCACCCCAAGGGCCGCGTACATCCGCCGGTAGGCCTCGTAGACGCCCCGCGGGCCATGGATCTGCGGGTTGGACTGGACCAGCTGCATCAGCTCCTGGGCCATGGTGATGCGCTGGCTCTGGGAGAAGATGTTCGGGTCCGAAACAGGGATCACGTCCACCCGGCCGTCGAAGTCGGCGTTCAGGACCTGCTGTTGGCCGGAACCCGTCTGGTAGGGGTATGCCGGCGGCAGGTACTCGCTGAAGACCCGGGCCATCAGCTGGAACTCGATCTTCTGGCTGTAGTGCAGGCGCTTGTGGATCGCGCTCATCACCTTCGTGCCACGCTCCAGCAAGGCCACGGTCGTGCCCACGGGCATCTGCTGGTTCATGTCCCCGACGTTCATGTCGGCGATCGAGGCAAAGCGCTTGCCGCTCTCGACCAGCAGCCCGAGCAGCTGCATGAGGACGTTCGACGGCTCCTTGATCGGCAGCGGGATCAGGTTCTCCCGGAGGCTGCCGCCGGTGGTGTCGATATCCCGGAACTCACCGGGCTGGAGCGGGTTGTCCTCGTCCCGGATCCGCATCCCGCGGGCCTTGAAGCCAGCAGGCAGGTTGGCCAGGGTGCCGGCGTCGATCAGCTGACGCAGGATCGAGGTCGAGGCCTTCGACAGGCCGCCGATCATGTGGCTCAAGCCCAGGCCGTAGAAGCCCAGGCCGGGAAGGAACTTGAACTGCACGAAGTAGTTGATCTTGCGCTTCGACGGATCCTGCTCGCGCCAGTTGCGGCGCACGGACAGGACCTGCTGAGAGTCCTCGTCGATGGTGACGATGTAGGGCAGCTTCAGCCCCGTGGGGTCGCCGTCCTCGCCGACGTCCTCAAAGCCCGGGAGGTCGAGGATCGTGTGGACCTCGTAGACCGTGCGGTCGCGCATCTCCTGGTAGGACGGGGACTGGCCCTCGATGTCGTCGATCTGCTCCTCGATGTCGTCCCGGGAATAGCGGCCGTTCCCACCCTTGAGCTCGACGTCCGCGTAGAAGCCATTCAGCTGCAGCTTCCGGATTTCGTTCTTGCTCATGGTCAAGACGTGGGTCACGCGCTCGGCCGAGAACAGATCCGGGGCCTCGTAGGGCACCACCAGATCCTCCGGGGCGATGAACTTGCTCACCGCCCGGTCTAGCACCGTGTCGTAGTAGACCTTCTTGAACGCGGATCCCGCCAAGGGCAGGTAGAAGAGGAGCATGTCGAGCTCGGGGTCGTACTCCTCCATCACGTTCATGATGTAGAAGTTCATGAAGTCCTGGACCCGCTCAGCCTGCTGCTCCACCTCGACAGAGCGCGCGCCGACGATCTCGGTCTTCACCGGGCCCTTGGCCGGCAGGAGCTCCTTGTATGCCTGGGCCTGGAACTGGGTCACGGCCTCGGCCAGGATCGGGTGGATCACCCCAGAGGCGCCCTCAAAAGGCTGGGAGCGGCTCTCGTCGAAGCGCATGCCCAGGTACTTCAGGCCGTCGACGTAGGTCTTCTCCCAGTCCGAGCGCGATTCCTTGTCGGCCTTAATCGAAGACAGGACGTCGTCGGCCAGGCTGGAGAGATCGCTCGGGTCCAGGTACTCGACGAGGTTCTCGTCGTGGCCGGCCATGGGCATCTCGGGCTCGGCGTCGATCTCGTCGTCGATCAGGAGCCCCTCCTCGGCGACCAGGACCATGGCCGCGTCACGCACCATGTCCTCGCGGGAGGGTTCCGGGAAGACCTCGATCTGATTCCCCATGGGGATGATATCGGGGTCGTCCTGCGTGCCGAGCTCGCGCTTTTCAATAGCCATCAGTAGTAAACCACCCTGTCTCGCCGTAGCGGCCGCATCTCTTCTTGATAGTCCTCGTCCAGGGTAACAAATCCGCCCTGGCGGAACCTCATCAAGGCCATGGTCGCCGAGTCGCAGAAGTCATCGTTATCCCCAAACGGGAATGAAGCCATTTCCTCGATGACCTCCTCGGCAAAAGTCTGCTCCGGAGCCCAGACCATACCCGATTCAAAGATCGGGGCCACGCTGTTCATCCTGGCAATCTTATCCTGCCCCCGGCTCGGCGTATACGCGGTCACCGGGATGCCCATGCGCCGGAGCTCGTGGGTCAGGGGCGTGCCCGAGGCCTTGGCCTCGATCAGGACGCAGTCCGGCTCCCAGTAGCGGTACTCCTCCATGGCGATCCGCTTCAGGTCCGGGAAGTCGACCCGCATGCGTTTGGCGTCGAGGAGGATGATCTGCTCCGGGCCCTCATCCTCGGGCTGGAAGATCGCCCAGGTGGTGATCGCCGAGTAGTCGGCGGTCTCCTTCTTGGAGTAGGCGGTATCGTAGGACTGGATCACATAGCTGTAGGCCGGGACGTGATCCGGCTCCCAGCGCCGCCACCACTCGCGCTTGACGATCGAGCCCTCCTCGGCCGTCGGGTTCTGCATCCACTGCGCGTTCCACTTGGAGATCGGCAGCGAGGCCTTAACCGAGAGGAGTTCCTCCTTCTTCCAGAACTCGGGCCAGAGCGGCTCCTCGCTCTCGGGCATGATCGCCGGGAACTCGACCACGTCCCACTGGTCGGCGTAGTCGTCGCCCTGCTTCTTGAGCACGCGCCCCACGAGGTCCTTCGTGGACCAGCGGGTCATGACGATGACGATGATCCCACCCGGCTGGAGACGCTGCCGTGGGCCCGAGGTATACCACTCGTATATACCATCCAGGGCCGTGGCCGAGAGGGCGTCTTGCTCCGATACCGGGTCGTCGATCACCAGAAGGTCAGCGCCCCGGCCAGTGATCGCGCCGCCCACGCCCGAGTAGAAAGCTTCGCCGCCGCCGTTGGTGGTCCAGCGGCCGGCGCTCTTGTTATCGCCCTCAAGCTGGAGGCTCGGGAAAACTTCCTGGTAGGCGTCGCTGTCGATAATATTCCGCACCCGGCGACCGAACCGAACCGCGAGCTCCGCGGTGTGGGTCGCCTGGATGATTTTCAGGTTGGGGCGCCGGCCCATCATCCACGCCGGGAAGAAGGTCGAGGCGAACTCGGATTTGGAATGTCGGGGAGGGAGGCAGACGATCAGGCGCTTCAGCTTCCCGTCGGCGATCTTGTTGAACTTCTCGGCGATGATCTGGTGGTGCCGGCCCTCGATGAAGTCCGGCCACTGGGTCTTCACGAAGGCCATAAAGTCCTTCTGGGCGCTTTCCTGCTTCTCAAGCGTCTCGTAGCGCTTGAGCAGGGCCATGGCCTCCGCTTTTTCACTGTCGGAGAGGAGGTCGAAGTCCTTGAGGGCTAGGCTAGACATTTCCGCCAGTCCTCTCCCAGGAACAGCAAAGCCTCTGCTTCGCGCCTGCGGACAAGACCGGGGAGCTCCTTGCCGCCGGACTTGGTCCACCGGAGGATCTGGGCCGGCACGTCATCGAAGTCGCCCTCGTTCAGGCGCTTCAGGAGCGTGCTTTCCTTGAGGTTCCCCGGCCCCAGGTTGAAGGTCCACGCCACAAGGGCGTCGAACTGGTGCTGCGTGAGCTCAGGCTCGACGAGCTGGAGCACATAGTGCTCAAACTCCTCCAGGTCCGCCTCCAGGAGCCTGTCAGCGTCTTCCTGCTCAATCTCGTCGCCCTCGTCGACGTCGGCGGTGTGGCCGTAGCCGATGGTCAGTACGCCGGCCGGGCACCAGTAGGCCTTGAGCTCGCAGCCCTCAAAGTGCTTGATCAGCTCCAGGCCTTCGGGTCCGGTCTTCATGGGCTCAGTCCTGCTTCTGGCTGGCGCCAAAATAGAAGGAAACGATCGCGCTAACCACGCCGCCAAGGTAGCCCAGAACGAGGTTGATGACCGCCTCACTGTTCGCCTCCGGTGGCAGGAAGGTCACGCTGAAGATGTACCCGCCAAAGAACAGGATGCAGGCCAGGGCGATGACCTTCGGAGTCCAGTCGCCTTTATGGGTCTCGCGGGCGTGCTGAATATCCTTGGTCTCAAGCTCAAAGACATCCACGTCCAGCTCTTTCATGCGTGCTTGGAAGTTCAGCTCTGCCTTCTTGATCTCCGCAAGTTGCTCTGGGGTGGCTTCGCTGAGGGCGCGCTCAATGTCCCTGGGGTTCTTTGCATCAACACCCAGCACCTGAGCGACGACTTGCACCGCTGCGCCACCGAGAGGGCCACCGAGGGCAGAACCAATGGTGGGGGCAATGGCGCCGACCAAATTCTTGATCTTGTCGAACTTCATCGTTGCATGGCCCAGAACAGGCCAAAGAGGAAGGGATACATGCCGACAGTTAGGCCAATGGCCCACTTCATCCACCCTTCCAACCTGCCCATGCGGTCACCCATGTCGGTAAACCGTTGCTCTATCGCTGCGTAGCGCTGCGTGCATTCACGCTCGTGGGCCGCAATTTCAGCGAGGGCTTTTTCAGCAACATCCATCTGCTAGCTCCTAGGCAGGAAAGGGTCGGTTTTGGATGTAAACAACATCAAAAGCAGCCGCGATGGCGATATCTGCCCCCGCGCTGTCCCCGATGCAACGCATCTCAAGGTCTGTCTTCTCCTCAAACTTCAAGGGGAAAGTGTAAATTTGATTGTGTCCAGATTCGGATTTAGCAAACTTGTCCTTAACCTGAAAAACCTCGCCAAAAGGGCGTGCTAAGAACGAGACTGTGGCGTACTTGTTGTTCTGAGTGGTTGCCACGGTGATGTCGGTCTGCGTGACATAGGCCGTATAGCCCCGTGGCACGGTCCAGAGGGCCATCAGAGTTTGCCCGTCACCAATCGCTATCGTCGCGTATTTGTTTGCGGGAACCCCGGCGGTCACGGTCCCCGTACCGGCATAGATGACCCCGGCGTTGGTGCCTCCCGTACCCGCAGAGCGGACCACCATGCGGTAGATGCGAAGAAACGACTGGGTGGTGTTCACTTCAGTCTGACCGCTGAGGGTGACGGTTTCGCTGATCTCATCATAGTTTGCATCGAGACCAAAAAGCTCGACAGTGCGGGCGCCAGTGCCCGCAGAAGTGTCGTTTGTCGAGGAGCTGGAGACCTTAAGGACGGTGGCGGCGCTCAGGTAGCTATAGAGTCCGCCCTCCGCCCAAATGGTCTCCAGAATCTCATCGACATCGGGGTTGAACCCAAACTTGAAAATCGTTTTGTGATAAGCAATCTGCCCACGGGCGACTTGAAGCTCAAAGGGCTCGCTGGTGCCAACACGGCTGATGGAGCTGACTTCTCGCCCAGTGGTCATGGTTATGCGGCCTCTTCGTCGTCATCCTCAGACGCCGTCACGGCCGAGATGAGCGATTGCTCACGCCAGCCCAGGGCGACCTGGAGGTTCAGGCCAGCCTGCTGCAGCTGCCCGATTTGGTTGCTGATCTGACCCAGCTGCTCGCGGATGGCCGCCACCTGTTCAAAGTGGATCTTGGCCTCGCCTTCAAAGGTCTCGGGGTCGTACTCTTTACCGTCGATCGTGATCATTGTTTTATCGCTCCCAGCGCCACATAGAAAAGTCCACCAAACCCGGCGAACAGTGCAAGAATAACCATAAAAGTGATCGTGTTCCAGAAGAGCTCCTTACGCTTCCTGGCCTGGGCGTAGACCGCCTTCTCCCGGTCGGCGCGGATCTGTTTCCGCATGGCCATCATCTCGCTGTAGCCCTCTTTGCCGTAGCTGTAGAGCAGCATTTCGCGCAGATCCCGCTCCTGGGCCTGGATCTTCTTCTTGTGGGCGAAAAGCTCCATGGCCTCCTGCTCAACGCTCTTGGAGGCAATCAGTTTCCGGAACAGGGGAGGGTTCTTGGCCTGGCGCTCGGCTTCGCTTAAATCAGCGACGGCGCCGTACCACTGGGCCAGCTGGCCCATGGTGTCTTCAATGTCGCGGCCAGCCGCGACTAATTTCTGGACCGTCTTGTACGCCGTGGTGGCGGCGGTGATGGCCGTGATCGGGTCGATCATTGCTGCGCTCCATCACCCCGCCCCCAGCTTATTCTACATCATCGGCGTTCTTATTCTTGCCCACATTCCCGGCGATCGTATTCAACACGCGCAGGGCGATGCTGACGTACTTGTCGTCGGTCTTGGTGGGGGTCAGGGCCGTGATGGCGGTCGCGGCGGTGACCAGGGCCGTGATGGCGTTGAGCCACCCCGGCAGGGCGTCGAAGATGGCGAAGAAGGTATCCATTACCAGGGCACTCCATCAGCGGTCGTGGGGTTCTTCTGCGCGTCGATGTTGGCCTGTAGCGCCGCCTCGGTCGCATCTTGGTCCACGCCGTCAGCCCACACCCAGCCCAGCACGGTAGCTTCGGTCAGGTCAGCGTAGGGCACGAAGTCCGGGCTAGAGGCGTCGTAGGTGAAGCCACAGGTGCCGTAGGAGGACGCGGAGAAGGTATCTTCCCCAACAGTCTCAGAGGCCGTGCAGCGCCAGTGCGCCACGATAACGCCCCCGTCGGAAA
>Ga0208917_1000404_pt1 | contig 22340 bp, 28 predicted proteins | sample DEB08_DNA_10_FD_185500 | JGI IMG/M metagenome (GOLD analysis project Ga0208917, IMG submission 185500) | Aqueous microbial communities from the Delaware River and Bay under freshwater to marine salinity gradient to study organic matter... | ecosystem: Environmental > Aquatic > Marine > Coastal ...
TACTTAAGAATTACAGACATTTTTAATTCGACTTCATGTACCTTATATTTTAGTACTGTCTCATATTCTTGTTGACGTTCTTCATCTGATTGGTTTAGGTGAGAATCAGCTGTTTTCTTTAGACTTGCATAGTATTTTTTATCTTCAACTAAATCATTAAGAGCATTTTGAGCTCTTTTAGGAGTAGTATAGTAACTCTTTGCAAAATATTCAGGTAGTTCTCCTTCTCCATTTAAAACAACCCATCTAGTTTCAGTCTTATCTACTAATGCTTTACCACTAGCTTCGTTAATTTTATTCTCAGATAAGAATTTTTTAAGGTCAAAAGTATCTTTCATTATGCTTCTGGTATTTCTTCGTCTTCAAAATCTATTTCTTCTCCTCCTAAATCAGCTGCTGGTTCTTCTCCACCTTCTTCTCCTCCTAGAGCATCAACAGCATCTCCTTCTTCACCACCTTCAGCGCCTCCTTCTTCTCCGGGGAATTCACCTCCTCCACCGCCACCGCCTCCGGTGTCAGTATCAGCTGGTTCTCCTTCTCCTGCTCCACTCATAGGAGCTTCTTTGTATAATATAGCTAATTTATCTAAGGCTTGTTGATATTCTGCAATATTTGATAGTAAGTATTTCTTACCTAATATTTGAGCTTCAAAAGTTTTACCTGTCCATTTTAAGATATAATCTTGTCCGTTCTTTAGATTAATTCTAAAAGAAGTAGGACGAGGTGAAATCCAATCAATCGATTCTACAAACTCTTTAAAGTCTTCTGTTTGTAGTTTAATAATAGCTGCTTTAACGGTGGGAAACTTTCCCAATATTTTGTCAGTAGCATCCTCTAATACTGGTCCTTCTGTTTCTCCAGTTTCTTCTGGTTGTGGTTCCTCTTCGACTTCTTCTATTTCTTGCCAAAGTGATTCGTTTACTTTAGAGAATCTTTTCTTAACCTGTTTATAAATGTTGTTTAGGTCATCATCCATTTCACCTTCCCATCCTCTGTCGTTAGCATAATAGTCGTAAACGTCATCTGGGGAGTTTAGTTGTTGAATATCGCCAAGATGTTTTTTAGCTGATTCTTTATCACTAATATCTAATTCATATTTAAATATAAATTTTTGAAGATCAGTTAATCCTTTTTTAGGATCGTATTTTGGTTTTTCTTTAGGCTCATCATCGAAGACATTTTTAATATAAACAGTATCTCCTACTTGTTTCCAATTTTGTTTTTCTTCTTTAATCAATGAAGCGTGGTTAACAAACATATCATGTAACTCTGTTAGTGCCGCTCTATTTCTAATAAGTGCATACTGATCAGGTCTTTCAGTTCTTAGATACCTTTGAAGTTTTCTAAAGTTTGTTCTTATAAGTTCAAATAATTCTCTAGCTGCTTTATCATTACGGACATCGGGACTACTCATTAAATTTTTTATATCATTTACGATATCCTGAAATTCGTCGTACATTTTTTCAAAAGAAGGTAACTTTACTACCTTGTGGTCTATTTGCCCAGTAGTTTCATCCTTACCGGCAAATTTAAAGTACGTGGTTAAGTCATCACTAAAGAAATCTTCTGGGTGTATTTCACCGTGTTTCTTTTTGATAGCTGCTATGAAAGCTTTTGGAAGTTGATCAGCTTTTTTTACTTCTTCTTGTTGAACTTGCCCAAACGCTTCTAATATTAACTTCTCTAATTTATTCATACTAGTTATTTCTGCAGTGATCTTTTCCTTTTAGGTAAGGAGTCTTACACTTAGTTCCTTTAACGTGCTTTCTACCACATTTACCGCAGCAAGTTGATTCACCTTCTTGCAGTGGTTTCTTTTTAGTAGCTTGTGCAGCTACATCGGCATCTTTTCTATCTTTAGTCGCCTTTGACATTGGCCACCTATAGTTAGAGCCTTGATGCTTTCCTTTATATTCTTCTTCAACACTAGTATCTAGTTGTTGATTTTTATTCTTACCTGCTACATCTTTTTCTAACTGTTTTTCAAGTTGTTTCTTTTTAGCTGTAAGATCCTTTAATTGAGGTATTACTGATGTATCACCAGCTTTATATTGCTTGGCTAACTCTTTCATTTTAGCTACAACAAGGCTATGTGCTTTTTGAGTCTTAGCTATTCCTTCATTAGTACCACTACCGTAGTCGTCAAAATCAGATCTAATACCTTTCGCTTTATTCCATTCAGGAGTTCTTTCGAAATCATCTTCTTGTTGATATCTAATTTCCTCCATTGTTTTAATGTAACCTAACTCACCTTTAGCTGCTTCAGCTTTTACCATAGAAACAATTTTATCAGCTAATTTTTTTATTTCAGGTAGTCGTGGATTATCTGGGAATAAAGCATCGTTATCTTTTCTACCTTCATCCATATCGTCTCTACCGTCTAACATAGCCTCTAGCTTTCTAATAGCTAACTCTATTGCTTCGTCTTCAGACATCTCTCCCGTATGAGCTAAATTTCTAATTACCTGCTCTAAGTCTTCCATAGATGCAGCAAGAAATCTATTTTCGTCCATTTCTTCTTTTCTTTTACCAAAAGTATTATGAACTAAAGTATCTAATTTTTTATGGAACTTCTCTTCTTCTTCAGCACTAGCATTTTCTTTTTTAAACTTACTATCAGCAGATATTGTTCCTGCTTTTAATTTAAGATTATGTAGATCTTCATCGCTAATTTTACCTGCTTTATGAAACTCTATTCCTTTTTCTAACGCTTTTAATAAAGCCATTCTTTTCTCAAACTTTGCATCATTAGCTTTTTGTTTTTCAGGAGAAAGGAATCTTAATCTTTCATTAACTTCCTCCTCTAAAGCTAATTGATCAATAGCAGGTTGTTTTTCTTCTCCTTCTAAGTAATGCTGTGCTGCAGACATATACTCTCTAGCAAGAGTTACTTTCTTCTGCCACCAGTGAGGAAAATCTACTTCACCGTCTTGCTGGTCGTATTTATCTAGCTGCTTATAAAGTTTAGCAGCATAAGTAATAACATCGTAAAGGTCTTTTTTAAGCATGTTAGGTTCATCATCTTGATGTCCTACATCTAAGTCTCCACCTACTGTGTCAACTTCTTTATTTTCTTGAGCATCTTGTTGAGCTTTCACCCAATCGTCAGAATTATACATTCTATCTATAGCTGGTGTGTTTTCTTCGTCTCCTTCTTCAAGGTCATCATCTATACTAGTCTCGTCTACTATAATACCATTTTGCTGTAACTCTTCTACGGCATCGTGCATATCTGCAGTATCTGCTCCATGAACATAAATGGTATCCGGATCGTTGAGTTCGAATTTTATTTCAGGAGTATCAGCAAAAGCTTCTTCTAATATACCTAGTGCTTCCATTAGCTCAGTACTCTCTACCTTAATATAATGTTTACCTTCTGGAGCTTCACTTACTTCAGTCTCATTTAAAGATTTAAAGTGTTTTACAAGCTCGTTAGCCACTACATCTACATTTACTACAGCTTCTCCGGATGGTTTTACTCCTACATCAGAAATTTCTTTATCAAATGAAAAATCAACTAGGTGTAAAGTGTCATCTACTATGTAAAAAGAAAATTGGTCTTCAGCATCATTCTTATACTCAATATATATTTCGAAGGAATTTTCTTCGATATTTTTAGCTTTCATGTGACCTATTTCGTCACCGACAGTGTTAATAGCTTTAGCTACTGCTTGACCTACCTTTTTTGCAATAGCTTTTGTTTCTTCAATTGAGAATTTAATACCTTCTTGTTCTTTTAACCTTTCTTTTACAGTGAGTTTAACGTTTGCACCATCATCAGCTAAGTCCTTAGCTTTTTTTTCATCATCGGTGTATATTACACCTTTGTCAGCCTCTTTTAGTAATTTAAGATAGGATTCACGTAATAGTTCTAACTTTTCCGTTTTGAGCTTAACGTCTTTATCTAAGTGAGTGACGTTTTTGAGTTTTTCTAAAGTGGTTTCACATTTAGACAAACGGTCCTTTATCTCTTGATAGGTCATTTGCAAATTGTTTTATATACGTATATAAATAAATAGATTAGCTATCCCAAATAACGTTTTTGAACTTCTCTGGTGTTAGTCCGAAAAAGTCGGTGCGCCATTTGGTTTGTTCAAAAAAATCAAGATGGTACCATTCATCTTTCTTTTTCCATAACTTTATAGCAACTTCATCCCAATCTTGATTAAGAACAAAGTATTCTATTTCATGTTTTTTTTCCATTACAGCCTCATATTCAAAAGCATCCCACTCGTAGTGAAATACCTCAAATACAGCATCTTTTGAAACGTAATCAATGGAGATATCTATCCCCCACTTAGGTTTCATTTTCATTAGCTTGTATAGCATTGGATTAAAATCCTCTGCTACAGCTTCTAATTGATCATAAGCACAAGATCTAAATCCTTTACGTTCAAATAAGTCTGAGTGGTTTATATGTGCTCTTTTTTTCTTACCCCAGACTATCCAGTCCTGTCTTAAACAGTCTTCATGTCTTCTTATAATTGGGTTATATCCATTAAAAGCAAGGAATGCCTGTTCGGCTTTTGTGAGATGGTAACCATTTTGATCAAATAAATCTACGGAGTTTGGATCTTTTAAAACATCAATGTCTTCTGTAGCATCTAAGAAATATCCTTCCGAATGTAGTTTATTATTTGTAACTTTCATTTTATTTTTTACCACCTTTCATGTTTGCACACCAGTGGTACATTTTACCTTTTTCCCCTCCGTACTTCTTAGCTTTAGCTCTTAGTGAAGAGACAGAACCTTTACAGCTAGCACCTGATTTTTTTACACGACCAGGTCTTGACTTGCCTTTTACTTTACCGTCAGCGTAGTTTTCGGCAGCAAGTATCTCACCTATAAGTTGTGCTAGTGTAAGTCTTGTCATTATTTATCCTTATTAATCTTCTTACCAGCTTTTACTGCATCTTTATGTGCATTAGAGTTTTTATGGGCAGGTTTTTCACCTCTAGCTCTTTTTGCTCTAATATTAGCCCAAAGTCCTGGTTTTTCTTCTTGTAATTGTTTTAATGCTTCTTTTAAATTTCTCATAAAGCCCTTTATTTGTGGTCTAGTACCTAAGTCCATGGTTTTTTCTATAAAAAAAATCCTATCCTCAAGGACTTCCTGATAAGCTCTTAAAGTATCTATACTAAATTCACTATTAACAATACGTTTAAATTCTGATGGTTTCATATATTATTAGAATGCATCATTAACATTCTTATTATTATACCTGCCATAATACCAAAAATAATCCAAAGTGCTCTAGTTACACCGGCTTTCCAGTTTTCAATTTCTTTTATTTTTGACATCTGTTCTTCGTACTCTTTGCGATTGGCCTCCATTCCTCTTCTAAAGTCGGTGTTTTTGTTTGTGTTTACAATTACACCGTCATCAGGGTTGAGTAGTGTGTACTTTAAGTCGGACATATCAGTCTTCATATCTTCAATATCTCTTTGCATTTGTTTTAACTCACCGTTTGGCATATGAGTTTTTATGTGCCTAATCTCAGATAGTAAAGAATCTAGTACTTCTTTTTGGGTCATTGGTTCTTGTGTTTGTTGAGTATAACTATAAATAGCTTACTCAAGGTGTTTAGAAACAATTTCAATGTAGGTCTGTAAATTTTGTAGGAGTTTGGTTTTTTGAATGTTGGAATTATTTTTCCAATCTTCTACGTCGCCTTGTTCAGTTACGTACGTTTGTTGGTTGTTGATTAACGAATGGGTATATGATTCGATTTCGCTAAGGAAGGTTCTCATATTACCTTGCATAAGATTTTTTTCATACTCTTCATACAGTCCGGCTTTCCGTAATTGAGCTTCATAATCGATTGTACAGTCAAAACACATACCGTGTATTTTATACATTTTTTTTGAAAGGTGGTAGTTCATACTACCGCCGCATTTTGGACAAGCTAAAGGGGTTCTGATAGCTTTTTTTGCTTTATCAAACTTAGTAACATTCTGTTTTATGCCGTTTTTAATAGTCCAAGTTTTACCAGACTCCTCCCAAATGTCTCCCTCTTTGCGGTTCTTAAATGTTTTTTGATACCCTGTTTGTGATTTAGTCCTACCGGTGTAGTTTTTATTTACTAAATTTCTTACTCTTTCAACGTCGGAATGTTTAAATTCTTTTTTAAGAATAGATCTACTCATAACCTAACTCTTTTAATTTTTCTATAACGTGATTAACATCTCCGTTTTTACACCTAATAGCTATACCGCCTCTAGCTGCCCATTCGTTAATGTTTGATTTTTTATCATCTATTAAGATAGAGTTTTCATTTGAATATCTCTGCTTATCTGCTGAATAAGCAAATATTAATTTAGGCTTAGGGTTTAAATTATTCCTGACCCATAAGTTTTTACCTAATCTAGAGTTATCATGTCTTGAAGGAGAAGATAGAAGATCTGGTTGATAAGGTTTAATAAAGTTCCAAAGTTCCTTACCTTGAGGCATCCAGTCCATTCCAACCCAAAATCTCACCCCAATTTTGTTATCGATTAACTCCCAAAAAGAAGGAGTACCGTATTTTTTTTCGTATTCTTGAGGATGCATGCCGCTAAAGTGTTCAAACCTTGCCTCAAAGTTTGTTAGTACACCGTCCATATCACAATATATTTTATATGGCGGTTTTTCCTTTACTTCAGGAAGTGGGTATGCTTCTAATAAATCTACTATACTTTTTGTCATAACCGTTGTTTTATGCCTAGTGCCGGTAGGCGTTTTTTCATTAAGTTAATTATTTCACTATATTCTTTTTCTGGAAGATTTTGATCATCGAAGTATTGTTTTACAACATCTTTAAATGGACGTTTTTCTTTTTTTGCTCTAAAGTACATTCCTTGAATGTTAGCATCAATTTCTTTTTCCAATTTAAAGTAATTGCCTTTAGGAAGTTTATCTAATTTAATTAAAGCTCTGATCATAGAATCATCCTCCATATACTTCCCAGGTTTTAGGTTATCTGAATCACTATGTGTGAGGTGTTCTATTTCATGCCTGACAACATCCTTGATGGTAAATGCAATCTCTTCATATGCTGCAGGTATGACCGATGGGTTATAGGATAATATAAACTGTATACTGTCATTACCTTCACCAGTTTCATCGTAATCAGCATCACCGTCTACCGAAAAGTACTTTTCTTTATCAGTAGGTACAAATGTACCATATACGTCAAAATCTAAATCATCACTATAGTAGTTATCGTAAAAAGATTCATCACCCTTTTTAAATGACTTAAATAAGTCTGATGATATTTGGTTGCTTATTTTATCATATCTCCCTTCTGCCATAACCTTTTTTTTAGAACTATTTTTTACTGAGTCTTCCCAGTTACGAAATGTTATATTACCGGTAAGGTATGCTTCTTTCTCTATCTCTAACAAATGATCATCTTCATTTGTATTACTAGTACCTATTTGACCTAAACGTCCTTCTAAGTTTTGCATATGATGTACCATTTCATGTACGAAAGATCTCACTATATCTTTTTGATGACGGCCTGCGGTATATAATACTATTTCATTTTTGTTTGGGTCATAATATGCAGTACGTCCAAAAAAGTTAGATGCTTCTGCTTCATCGTGTCTGGTTTTTATTTCCGGTAAAGGGGTAATTTTCATTCCCTGATCCAACATATATTCTAATACTGATGCAATATATTCTGTAAGTTCAGGTTTGGTTTCTTTTTCAACTTCTTTAACTATAGTTTTTTCTTCAGATGTAAACATAGCTTCAAATAAATTCTCCATTTTGTGGTTCATTATTTCTGCTATTACGTTATCTTTTAACATCTTTAAAATCGTTAACAGTTCTTGTCTATTTAGTTCTTTTGGAAAAAAGTCTCTTAAATCATCTAAATTACCTTCTAGAGCTGCTTTTCTTAAGTCTGTTGCTCTAATTTCTGCTCCTTTAGGAGGAGGAACTACTAGACCTTGTACGTTAGGTGTGTTTTTAAACGTTGTAATTCTATTAAGATCGGAAAAATCTTCTGCTCCTCTAACACCTGTAACAGCATAAAAACTTAAGTTATTATTTTCTTTAGCGTAATCTTTAGCAGCAAACATTGGATTTTTTTGGCCATCTAAAATTTCCAACCCGGGTAGGTATTTAGAATATATTTTCCATATAGCTGTTGATTCTTCCTTTGTAATGCCGTTACGTTCACCACCACCTGTGAAAATAATTACTTTTTCTATTTTTTCAACCTTCCCCTTTTCACCAGCTAAAGCTTTAGTACCTATGTCAACACCGGTATCTTTAGTATATACACTACCACCGTGGGTATTTTTTAGCAGTCCTTTGACAACTTCAAAATGTCCTCTATGAGGTGGTTTAAATGCTCCAGGGTAAAGTGCTATCATGCTAAAAATGCTTGTATATTATTGTCAATTTCGGCAGGAGTTGAGTGTTGAAGTAGTTCTTGAAATTTAGGACTATATAGCATATCAGCAATATTATCTAATACTTCGTTTTCTCTTTCCTCTTGAGACTGTTTTCTATCTCTATATTTTTTAATAGCATCTTTAATTTTATCTTGACCAGGACCTACGCCGTTCTTTTGATAAGCTTTTAGAAATGCATTTTTTACTGCTCTATCTTCTCCGTAAGAATCTTTATCCCAATCAATACCGGCTACATGCTTTAAGAATTCATCTTCTTCTTGGTTAGACATTTCGATTGGTTTTCTGAAGGTAGAACCGCCTATACCGTTTTTCTCATTATATTTTTCTAAGTAGTCTTTTATTCCTTGAGGACCGTTTTTAGCTGCAGTATCAAATGCTTCTACTTCACTCTTATATTTACCTCCTCTATCAGAAACAAATATTGATAATTTACCTCCAGTCATTCTATCATAATCTTTTATTAATTGGTAAACGTTTCTCCAAGTGGAGAATACTGCTGCAGAAGGTATATTACGTTTTCTTGAGAAGTTCGAAATATAAGAAATCATAGGATGAGTATATACCATAACCATATACACATCGTATCCTTTATCTATAAGATCTTTAACTTTTTTAGGATTAGAAGCTGTTGTGTCCCAAACAAACGAGTCTTTACTGTTTGATAGGTCTTCCGCCTCTTGATCCGCTAGTCGTGCCCCTTGAGATAGGTTGTTGTACGCGGGGTGCTGTGGATCTTCCACGTACTTGTCTGGGTTGACGGTTGGGAGTGACATTAGGTCTAGTTGGTTGAGAAGGTATGTTTTCCCTGCTCCAGCTCCTCCCGCCATTATAACGACTTTCGGTTTGTCTTTGGCCTCTAATAGGATTTTGATTAATTTCATTTCTTCTTCCTTTTACTCTTGTTCTTGGTCTTTGCGGTCTTGGAGTTTGTTGATAGTTCGGTCTAACTCTCGGCACACTAATATAAGGAGTACCGTTCCAATAAGGATTAGAGTTGTACCACCACCAGTTATATCTGCCCCAATTACCGTTATAAAGCCAGTTGTTCCAGTACCAGTTATTATTCCATTGGTATCTTGGATAATAGTCATATCTGTCCCTGACAAAGTCTCTATATGGTACGGAGATTGTATCTCCAGCTTGTGTAATAGCCAGTACGCTTTTAACTTCATAACCTTTATTTGTTGATAGAGTATATGTTCCACAACTATATAAAGATAAGAAAATAAAAGCATATATCAAACTATTTTTCATAATTTCAACGTTGTCGGGTAACTATTATAAATAGGTTCAGTAGTAGGGTTCTCAAGTGAGTACAGTTTATAGATCATTTGAAACAGTTCAAAGTTCTTATCTATTTCATCTATTTGTAATAATTTCCAACCTTTACCTTGAATAACGTTTTTTTGTTTAGATGGACCTCTTGATGAAGCTTTTAACCACACAATACCGGTTCTTTGTATTTTTATATCTTTAGATTCCTCTAAAGCTTTTGCATAAGAAGCAAGTTGTAAGTCGTAGGACTTGTGTATACTGTTAGATGTTTTAATATCTAATAACCATATTTCATCATTCATTTTACAAACAATATCTGCAGTCCCAGCATATTTGTGTTTATCTGACCAAACAAATTCTTCAGATGAAATAAGTTCTGGTTTATATGTAGTCCAAAATTCATAAAATTTAAGAATCATTTCCCAAACAATCTGGGAGTACTTAGCTCTACCATAATCGTCCATCCAGGAAATTTCATTACCCAGTATTAACTGTTCACATGCTTCGTGAACCTGTGTTCCCTCTTTACCTGCTCTTCTCATAATAAGATCGGCGTTATGCCCAACGTCTTTGAGCCAAGACTCGAAAAACTTATTTTTGGGCATATATTGGAGTATGGTTGTTACGGACGGGTAGTATACTCCTTCGCCTCTCTTATAAACTCTCCTATCGAGAAAGTTAATCTGTTGAAGTTGTGAATTAAACTCCAATCGTTTTTTCTCGTTTTGTTCGAGAATATTCATTCCTTGTTTAATCAAAATATTATATTTTTAAAGGGCTTTTTGTTTGACTACGGGTAGTTGGCCAATAGTTAAATTACTTATTTTACACATAGCTAAGGCATACCCTAATGCTAAACCTTCACCGTTTCCTATTCCTTTGTAAACATGTTTCTTATGCTTACTGTTATGTTCAAATAATTGTCTTACACTTTCTAACTTATCTATAACTAAAGGTAGTTCGTAGTTAACTGGAAAGACAAATACTCTTTCTAGTAGAGGGGTAATTTTATCTAAAGATAGTCCCTGCTGTTCAAAATAATCTAAAATATTGTCCCAATACCCATCTTCATAATAGGTACTTTTCATATTTTTTAAACTAGCAGCATTTTTAATACCCCCCCAATTTGAGTTGGTGTAAATTTTGTAGATCTTTTTTTCATCAAAATGTGGTAAGTCTGTAGAAAAAATAGAACGTATTCTTCCAGCGTCAATATACATAACAGGTTTTTTCTTTTCCTGTACTAATTTATACGTAAGTGTGTATTTGTCAAAATATCTAAAAACATGTTGTTCATATTTTCTTATATCAGCATTTTTGTAGAACTTTTTTATTCTATCTGGTTCATCTGTGTGTATAACTATATCAAACTTATCGCCGATATATTCTCTATCCTCTATTAGATAGTTGACATATGATGTTCCTTTTGCTATAAAATGTAACGTGTTCATTATATCTCTAATTTATGAAACATTAGACTAGATATATCTAATTCTTTTGCAGTTTGAGTATGTTTGGTAAAAGTTTCAAACCCCATTTCTGAAGGGTCTTTTTGAGGAAGGTCTATTAGAAAAACACGTTTACCTTCATTGAGAAACTTTTCAGCAATTTGTAAAGCTTTTTTTCTAGCATCTACATCTAATGCAACGTAAATATCCTGTACATTGCTAGTTAGTATTTTTTTGTATAAAGAATTGTTTAAACTTTTTCCCAGTAGTGGAATGGCGTTACGTTTAATAGCTATTGCATCAAACACACCTTCACAAAGTGTGATAGGAAGATTCCAGTTTATTAAATTCTCAAAAAAGATTATGTCTTTAGAAGACTCGGGATTTCGGTATTTATAAAAGTTGTTGTCATAACTTCTTGCAATAAAGTAGTTGAGTGTGCCGGATTCAGAATAACTTGGGATAATAATTCGTCCTCCATACTCTCCAGATGTGGCATATCCAATGCTATATTTAATAAAATCATTATCGGAAAGTCCTCTCTCATATAGGTACTTTTTTACTCTTCTAGCAGCAAATGAATTGGTGTCTGAGTCATATAAAGGTTTATACTCATCTGGTAACGCTACTATGTCCTTACTATAATAATTAGTTTGTGTTCCTTTGGGCAGATACTTTAAAATCTCTCTAGCAGCATCAGGAGCTGTTTTTAACTGTTTAAGTAAAGACCTGATTGACCTACCTCTAGTTTGGCAAACCCAACACTCCCAGGGGTTCTCTCCTTTTTCATTAGTGAGAAAGTTTATTTCTAATTTAGGTTTGCGATGATTACAAAAAGGACAGTGAAAAGCATAGTTATCTCTAGCTTTTTTATGACCTTTGCCTAAAATATTCTCTATGGATCCTAAAAGGAAAGTATAGTCCATATAACCAGTCCGTATCTTATTATATAAGATAAGAACTTATTTTCATATAAACAAACTATAATTCGTTATTTTGTAGTAAATCACCTATCGCAGCAGATACCGATTGGTGAAGAAGTGTTCTGTTGTCTATATCTAAATAGTCCTGTAGTTTATTTGTTATAGCCTCAGCTAGTTTCAAAACGTCTTCATCAGATAGGTCTAATTGTTCTCTAACTACGTATTTTTTATTTTCAAGTATAATTTTTGATAGTTTCATAAGCTTAATCTAATCCTGATGTTCTACCTGCAGCACGTTCTTTATCTAGCCAGGCTGCTTTTCCGGCTGTGTATTTTTCTTTATCAGCTCTAAACTTATCATCTAAAACTTGTATTTTTTCCCAAGGAGAGCTAGCTTCAACGTCTATTTTTATATTCACGTTTCCGTATTTCTTTTCTATACCTGCTTTCCAACTATCTAATGAATCTTGATCAAATACTTGTCTTGAAGAATCATCAGGGTTGGGTAAACTAAAACCAAACATTGGCTTTTTACCGAACATGGAAATAAGTAAGTCAAAACTAATAGAATTTAAATCTACCACTTTTTGTCTTGGTCCTGGTTCCTCGTTAAGTATGATATCAGATAATTTCATTTTCCTTGTCCTCTGTATACTTTTTTATAGTTCTTTGAACTTTTCAATTTTGACATTTTCGACTTTGCGTGAATGCCTGGTCTGTTTTTCTTAGGTTTTTTTAAATAGTTACCTAACGTTAATCCTTTTGCCATATTTTTATAACTAAATCACCTGTGCCTTTAATTAAACGGTGATATGTCTCTTTTGGTATAAATAGTTTATTTTCTGTTATTCTTTGTGGAGTTTCGTTGTCTAGTTGAAATAACCAATCGGTATCGTGGGTAGCTTGAACTACACGATCTTCTTTATCTCTATGCCAAACAAATTCGAATGAGGGAGTGTCTTGAGAGAACTCTCTTAATATATAACCGTCTTTTTTTTCCTCAATGTAAGGTCTCATTAACCTGCTTTAGTTTGTATTCTATACCATTCAATACCATCAGACCAAACCATTATACCTTCATAAGCTTTGTTTATGGTGTAGGAAGATGCTCCTCCATCTAATGTTTGACCACTTCCAGACAAAGGTAAAAGTTCTGCCCTTGTGTTAGTTTCAAAAGTATTATCACTAATAAACCTAATTGACCTATTTACATTAACAGCTGCAGTAGCATCTGGAAGATATAAGTTCATAGTACCATTTGATCCAGACCAATCTAAATGAATCATAGCTGTATTATCATATATAGAACCAGTTAAGTATTGATCAACTGTTCGTGTAACTGTTATATTGACAGGTACCAAATAAGAGTTAAATGTATTATTTTGAGTATAAGTATCGATAGAACTAGTTACATAGTTTTTAACAGCATTTAATGTAGTATACTTAGTAACGCCGCCTTGAACGTCTACAAAGAGTTCACCTCCTTGAAGAGCGGTAGACTGTGATAGCTGCGATATCGGTAAATTAGGCATATTCTGTTATATAAATTCCTGAACCGTTTTCCTGTTGTATTAAAAATAAATCTTCCTGTAATAGAAATCCTGTTATTTGTAATCTTAATTGTCTTTGTACCGGTCCTTTATTTTGTCTATAGTTTTGTTCAGCTAGAGCTTCAAGATAAAACCTATATTGTCGCATCTGCTCATTTTCAGTTAAGATACGAATATGGTTTTGATTCCGAAACTTCTGCCAGCTAAGTTCCATTTTCTACCAGTAGCCTGAGAAGTTAGAACTACCGCCTAATGATTTCCAGTAACGTCCGATGTTACATGACCAGTATCCTGCTTTAGTCTTATCTTTTTTAGATGCACATTTATGACGTGCAGCGAATGAAGCTCTAGCTCCTTTTTGCTTAAACTTAACAGATAGACCAGTATCTCCGAATGAAACTTTCTTTACGTTCCCCTTTGGAGATTTAACATAAACGTAGAACTTTTTGCTTCCTCCACGTTTTGGTTTATTAAGCTGTACCTTTTTACCTTGGTATTCAGCTTCATTCATATATCCAACAGAAGCTTTAAGTAAATCGAACCCATTATAATCAAATGATTCGTTATTAAGTGCTACAGCCTTTCTAAATTTATCCATATCGATCTGGCCACCAATTGACTCTACTAGTTCTTTGATCATATCAAAGTCTATCATCTCCTCGATAGAAGATGCTTCATCAATTGTATCCTCGTTCTCAATCATTTCGTCAATAAGTGAACCAATTTCGAATAGTGGATTATATTTTTTTGATACCATTGGAAGATCTAAAGGAACTCTCATTCCATTATAATCTCCATATTCTCCGATATCAGTTGTTTCTAAAAGTTCAATATCCTCTTCATTAAGGTCTATATCCCCGTTTCTATGAGCTTCTCTTGCTTCTTTAAATAATTGTATAAAGGCATCAGAGCTATAACGGTAGACATGCTCAGATAAAGTGAGTCCATTATCTAAATGGTATTGTAGAGAAGGATATCCTATTACGTCTTTTAGTTTAATCATGATTAAAATCTTTTCTATAAAACTTTCCTAAAATATTGTCGTTTATGTATTGATGACTATATGTTTCTAGGACGTCATTTATAAATAGGTGTTTACACTCATAATACGTTAGAAGCTTCTTATTAGGTACAAAGTCTAATATCTTTCTTTCAAAATCTTCTCTTAAGTTATTTGATTCTTTCACTAATTGAATTATAGTGAGGTGTGAACCATAATAATCTTTCCAATCTGATTCAGTTACTATTTTTTGTTTTAAAGGAACTCTTCCTCCGATACCTGCAGCTTTTCTTTCTTCTCTTAAAGCTTCTAAGGCACGTTTTCCGAGTCTTTTATTTCGTTCAAAGAATAGGACTTTTTTGCCAATGTACTTTTGGCCGGTAGGTTTATGGTACACCTCATAGATGAATCCATAAGTATCTTTTGGGAAATCTGAAATATCGTTGAAGATCCTACCCTGGTAAGTCCAGGTAGGGTTAGTCATATCCATATATTTTGGTTTTGGTCGCTAGAGCTTTGACTTCAGCTCATCGATTTGTAACTGCTGTTCTTTAACAGCTTGAATCAATAACGCGACAATTTTCTCATAACGTACGGCCATGTAGCCGTTATCTCGAGTAGTTACTACTTCTGGCAGCACTTTTTCGATTTCTTGAGCGATAACACCAACATCGTGACCGCTGTGGCTAGAATCGCTATTCCAGTCAAATTCATATCCTCCAATCTGGTTTAATTTGTTTATTGCATCACTTATAGGAGTAATGTTATCCTTAAGTCTTTTATCCGACGAGTAGTAAGCTGTGATATCTCCTGCTGCTCTAATTTCTCCTGTAGTTCCTGAAGGTGCTGTGCCTATACCTAGACAGTGCGCTTGAAGATGGCTACTAAACTGGGAAGTTCCTGTCCCTGTTACTGTCAGTAGTCCAGAAGAAGTAATTCCTCCTCCTATATTTATTGTACCTGATCCACTAATACTGTTGGTATTTAAATCTAGATCTCCTCCTAACTGCGGTGTTATATCTTCTACTACATTTTGTATACCAGAAGATCCTACTGCTGCTGCTAAGGATGCTGATACATCTGTGAATCCTGTAATACCTAATCGTCCCAATATGTCAACAGAACCGGTAAAGGTATGAGTATCGTCTGCACTATCGCCAAACTTTGTAGACCCAGATTCATAAATAACAGACGATGAGATATACTCTGTGTTAAACTCTTGTGCAGTGATAGTACCGGTGACTGTTAAGTTTCCGTTTAGAGTATCGGTTGTGTTTAACAGGTATGAACTAGTAGCTGCTGTTAATGATGCAATATCGTTAACATTAGTAGCTATAGAAGACGAATTAGTAGTGATTCTACTTGCAAGAGAGGCTGAAGCGGCTGCATTTGTTGCTATGTCAACTGCAAGTGATGCACTTAATGCAGTAGATGAACCTGAAATTTCACTGGCAATTTGAATTGAACCAGATAATACTCCGTTAGTAGACAGTAACGAACCTGTTAATCCGTTTGAAACTCTTACACTCCCGGTAAATGTATGTATGTCATCATCTGAGTTACCAAATAAACTTGATCCAGATTCAAATATAATAGATGAACTAACTAATTCTGATTTAAATTCTTGAGCGGTTACTGTACCTAGTACTACAAGGTCTCCAGAAAGTTGACCTGAACCTGAAATTGATAAATGATTGCTATCGTAATCGTATTGAAAATTACTAGAACCAGTAAGGTGAGATGATGATATATTACTTGAACCAGACTTAATCTGTATCCAATAATTATTACCTACAGCCTGTGGAAAATATAGAATTTCATCAGCATCTAATGACTTGCTTCTATGTAGTTGTATACCAAAAGGTCTTTCTGTACCTCCTATGTAAGAAGAACTATAATAGAATTCTCTAAAATTCTGATCTAACTCGGTATGAGTTAGTGGCGATCCTTTTGTACCTCTAAACGTAATAGCCATCTTATCTGTTTTCTAATTCTTTAACTCGTGATTCCAACTCTTTTATAGCTTCTAATAATAAAGGTACAATACCGCCGTAGTCTACATTAAGATAGCCATTATTATCTTCAGAAACAACTTCCGGTAATACTTTTTGTACTTGTTGAGCTAGAACACCAACATTTCTTTCTTTCTTATCGTTCCAATTAAAGTACACACCATCTATGGCACTCACTCTATCAACTGCATTGTCAATTGGATATATATTTTCTTTTAATCTTTCGTCAGATGATTGTAATACGGTACCGGTTGCTCTAATACTTCCCGATACATCTAATGCATAAGATAAAGGTGCAGTGTTTTCATTCACTCTAACTCCTACACTACCACTTGTGTCGCAAATAAAACCTGGTCTTGTTTCTACTGTGGAAGACCCACTAAATAATGCTACTCTCAAATCAGATCCTGCATTTTGTAATCCTTCTATTAAACTGTAAGAAATAGAACCGGAGTTAATTGGTACGTTTTGACTGCTAGTATAATGTAGTACTAGGTTTTGTCCATTACCAGATAAAGAACTTGAATAGAAAAAAGAACCAAAGTTCTTATCCATTTCTGAATAAGTTAGTGCTTCTCCTTTATTTGCTCTAAATGTTATTGTCGAGTTAGGCATTATACATCTATTTTTATTACAAACGTCATATCCACATTTTCTGATTTTGGTATGGGTTTGTTTGTTTTTGCAACTGCTATTAATTCATTAGCTTCATTATAAAGACCTATACTTGTTATATAAGGTCTAAACTCGCTACCTGTTATATTATTTCTAACAGTATTATCAGATCCAGATAATGCTGTAGGGTTAAAGGTGTGGTTTAGTTCAGACTCTTTTACTGTACAGTGTACATTATATGTATAAATAGGTAGGTTTGATTTCCATTGCACATTTAATCTTGCGTATGTAGAATAATATCTAGCTACTATTGGATCTGTTATTACAGCATTTCCTTGATTATAAATGATGTCTCCAACAAAACGTTCAGGTAATGCAAAAGGTGTACCAGCACCTGATATTATTAACCTGCCTTGACCGTCATCTACTATTTCCGGTCTCTGATAATCAAAACTGGCAGTTATATATTCTCCAATTGTAATTTCATCTACATAATCACTTTCTTCTAAAAGGTAGCTACCTGTATCTAAGTTAGAAGAATTGTACCAGTATTCTATATCCTGCACAAATTGATTCTCACCCGTCCATTCATCAGAAACATACCCATCGGTGTTATATTTATCCTGAGTTTCAAAAATAGGTTGAGCTACAAATGTGCCGGGTACAATTTTGGTACCATACACATCTTTGGGTATTGATATAATACCAACTTCTGAAGTGTCTTTTCTAGACTGAGATAATGTTAGTGTTGATTGAAAACTTACATTATGAGAACCGGTGTAGTATATGTCCCCATTCGAAAAACTAGCTGATGTGTCAGGAATTAGGTCTCTACTAGATAACGCTAAATAGTTTTGTCTAACACTATTATAAACTAGTTTTTCATACCTGTAGTTTCTATAATCACTTGGGTAAGGATAACCAGGAGTTGAACCAGAAAACCCTCTAAGAGTTTCTAAACCATATGTACCTAACAGACTACCAGAAGCTCTCCATGATTTTTGAGCCTGATAATCTGATACATATACATCTTGACGGTTTAGTTGCTTGTAGGCACTCATTCATTAATAGTCAAGCTTTATTCTTACTAAAGCTTCTTTGGTGAAATCTTTTAATAGAGGTCTAGATAATTTAGCTACTGCTAACAAATCATTGTTATCATTATACAACCCAACAGCTGTAATATACGACTGAGGTGTATTAATCATTACGTTGTGTCTAAGTTCTCCTGAACCTGTAATTAAAGAAGGGTTAGTTGAGTAATTAAATTCACTGTTTCTAGCTCTCATAAATACAAAGTTAGAAGTTATGGTTTCTTCTGATTGTATTCTAAAGCTACCGCTCAATGAAAGTAAATCGTATAATTTTGCAGGGTTAGCACCTGCAGTGTTTGCTGATCTGTTGATATTTAATGCTAATCCACCAGAAGCAATAGGTGCGTCTAATGCGTTACCGTTGATAAGTAATACTCCAATATCTGGAAGTAGTTTACCGTATGAACCTGAATTAGGTGTGTATCCATTAGTATCTAAACCAGTGTACACACTACCAAGTGAACCAGAAACTAGTTCGTACACTCTACCGGCATCTGAGAATGTTGTTGTAGTTACAACTTGACTAGCGTCTGTTAGTTTTAATTCCTGACCACTAGCTGAGACATGTAATGTAAGAGCTAATGTTCCCGGTAATAATGCTTCCTTGTATCTAGCTCTATCAATTGCAATAGCATAAAAATGTTCAGAAGTTACTGTTCCAAAAGTAAAATCAGTTTCTTCATCTCCTAAAACGAGGTTTCTATACTGACCGTAAATAGTCATTGATGGTGAAGAACTTGTTACAGATGTGTTAAAGTATAGGGAACCACTTCCTTTTTTATCAGCATATGCAATAGAAAACTGTACTCTAGCAGTATCTAAATTTGATGCTGTTTGGTATATATCGTAATAATAGTCTGCTGATGTACCTCCAATTTGAGTTGAGGAAGTAAAAAATGATGTTAACGTTGTTGCATCACCAGACCAAACTGGAGCAGTTACTGACTCAGCACTAACTACTACGTCTTCATTATCAAATCTTTTGTATGACATAATTAGTTAGTTTTAGAAATTGTTACTGGTATTGTTAATCTAGCTCCTGAACCTCTACCTATTACCGTTAGGGTAGTGTTAAGTTGAGTTCTAGAACCAAATAATGTGTTAACTGTTGTGGCAGTTAGGTTTATCGAAGTACCAATTACTGTTTTAGATACGTTTGTACCTATTGTAGTACCCTCATTTAACCTTGTTGCCTCAGTCGTGTTTATACCCACCCCTGCATATGAGTTAAGTACCCTCACATCTGCAATTGTTGCTGTATACCCATCTGTTTCAAAAATATTAGTTGCACCTAAATAGTTGAGCGTTTGAGGAGTAATAGCTATAGACTCTCCTTGTTTTAGGTTTAAAGAACTTGGCACACCTCCTAGCGTTGGTAGTTTTGAAGTACCTCTAGGTAAGGTAGTAAGTTTGTATTTCATGATTTGTGTTTCATCTGGAAAGGCTTCTAATAACGGCATGTTTTCGATAGCTTCTCCATAAAAAGCAGAACCTGAGGGATGTGATGGATTGTATAAGGTGTAGTCAATCTCGTCATCGCCTAATGCAAATTGAGTGATTTTAAAAGAACCGTCCCCTCTAGCTAACAGCTCTCTCCCTTTTTTTGTTAAGATCGCATCCACCGTCACGATCGAATTATCTAAGTATCCCATTTTGTTTTTAAATGTTTATTATAAATATGTATAGGTTTATTTATTCAACTAATGTTACTGTTCCAATATTATTTGTTGTAAATACCAGGTCAGTGTCTATTGAATACACTTTCCTATTTGTAAGCTTGAATGTTCTATTACCGTCTAACTCAAAAACTGTACTGTCCACTTTAGGGAAAGAAGGAAATAGTTTATTAGGGTGAGAACCGGATAAAACACTATCGAATAAAATTTCAACTACTTCTCTATCAGCGTTTAATATATTTTTAATTGCAGTTGTATCTGCATCACCAGCATGAATACTTCCTTGAAACGTAACTAGTGTTTGTGCAGGTTCATTAGCAGGAATAGCTTTTGCTATTACTTCTGCGGTAAATAACTGTTTATTATACTGCCGTGGAATGGGTCCAGCTTTAGTTGCTTTACTACCATTGTATCTACTATTAATGATACCGGTTTTAGAATACGAACATTTTTGTAGTTCGGCATCAGTTGCTGTACCGGCATTAATCGCAGTAAGATTAGTAGGGTTAAACTGGCTAGTATTTCTATCTACCTTTTGAGCATATGGGTTGGTTTTACTTCCTTCTGAGTTATTATTGAGAGGGTTGTAATCACTGTTATTAAAACCTAAACTAACAAAAGGTACAAATACTGCAGATGAACTTTCATAAAGAGGGTTACCACTAAAATCAACTGTTGTCGGTAACGTGTTAGTGATAACTTCTTCAACGGTAAAATAATAGTATTCGTTTCTTTGCTGTCTACCTGTTATTTTAGCAGACAATTGACCAGTAGGGTACTCAAATCGAAATGTTTCAACTTCTCTTAATGCAGCTCCTATGTTTACTCCGTTTAATGAAGAAAATGGTATAGATAAACCCTGTATATGATAAGGAGGAATAGGAACGTCGTTAGAGCCAGAAACACTACTACTGTAAAGTAGGTTTAAATTTCCTGCACCGTACGATTGAGGTCTTGTTTCTATAAATTCTTGTAGTGTCATATATTATTGGTCAAAAACTGCGTAATAGTTATTTCCGTACGTATCTTCACTCTCTAGATAAATAGTTAAGGTTGTGTTTGTTGTAATTCTATTATCAACACTACCTGTAGGGAATTGAGTGTACCATCCTTTAAATGCACTAGTATAGTTCTCATTAGCCTCCAATGTAAAGTATTCATACTCATCGAAATCATGTGTAAAGTGTAATTGAGTATCTGATAGAGAACCTACGGTAGGGTATATTACTTGAATACTTCCCGAGATTGCATCTCCTTCAGAACCTGTAGAGAATGCATGGTATATTTCTCCTAAGTATGATGCTGATATAGCAACAATACATGCAGGAGGTAAAGGTAAAGAAAGGTTAAATAAAGTTAAATCAAAAGTAACAATAGGTTGTGCTAAATCAACAAAAGGGTTTTTGGCACCAACTTCTCCGTCGGTTGAGATTACTAACGAACCACTAAACTCCCCATTGTACATAGGAGATTCATCAGTAATTGGTTTTGGTGCTGGGCCAAGAGGTGTAACAATTGTACGGTCGTAATTAGTAGTGTAGTTAAAACTAGCAGATAGATCGTACGTACCTCCTTGACTACCTGTAACTGTACCGATAGAAATTGATTGAGAGTATTCCGGCTGAGTATAGGTTGCTGTTACTTGCTGTGCTTTACTTCTATGTAACTTATGAGATTGTATTATTGCACCTGTGTTTACTTTAGCTCTTGCAGGTAGAAATTGTTTTAGTGTTCGAAATAAGGAACTATCAAAATAGTTTAGTAACCGTATAAAACCTTTTGGACTTCTAGCATACACTAAAACATCGTTCCAGTTAAAATCAGCTAGTTGCCACTCATCGGTTATGTCTTCCCAGTTCCAACTACCCGCCATAACTAGACGGCTAATTTTATCTAATCTTTCGTACTTAGTAGAGTAAATATCTCTAGGATCACCAATCCATTCATCTATGTCAAAACTACTTGAAATAGTAGCATCTATAAATTCGTTACTACCTCTTGATATATCGAACCCTACGTCAATTCTGTGTGTGTCGTCTGTGTATTTTTTCTCTTTATTAACTATACTAGTGTATAAAGAAAGTGTACTGCCGCTGACATTATTACCTGTATTATCTAATCTTATTTTTTCAGTACTTCCGGTGGTTGTGTAGTACTCAGGTCCAAAGAAGGTTGAACTTGAAATTATATTTCCTCCATACTGTTTAATGCTAAGTATATTATCAGGTAAACCGTAGCAATTTATTAACGCTCTTAATCCTCTCTCTGTACCTTTAGTTTTAAGTAGGTAAGGAAGGTTGTGATATAATCTCTTTTGTACTTCTTTTTGGTAGTTATTTTTAGGT
>Ga0208917_1000405_pt1 | contig 22310 bp, 25 predicted proteins | sample DEB08_DNA_10_FD_185500 | JGI IMG/M metagenome (GOLD analysis project Ga0208917, IMG submission 185500) | Aqueous microbial communities from the Delaware River and Bay under freshwater to marine salinity gradient to study organic matter... | ecosystem: Environmental > Aquatic > Marine > Coastal ...
CCCTCTAATGCTTCGATCCACGCAGCCCTGTTTGATTCGGATTGATCACGCCACGGAATTGGTCCAGTCCTAGAATTATAGTTCTGTGAAAACTCCTTTAAAGAACTCATTATTCTTCTTCAGCTTTTGGTGTATTTTTACCTGATACTTGTGCAAGAACTTGTTGTAAATTTGTGTTTTGAACTTTCATTTCAGAGTTCTTTAACTCAAGATTCGCAATTTTTTCTGCTGTATCAGCTAACATTTGTCTAAGAGTTCTGTTCTCAGCTTGTAGCTTATTAGCTATATCTGCAACTTGCTCTGGACTTAATTGTTGTTGATCTGCCATCACAATCCTTTCTTAATAATTAATTACTACATAATTATTGAGATTTCGACTTTATGAACTATTTTTTACAGCCACAGTCACACTGATCTAGATCATCAATATGCTGTTTTATATCAATATTTGACTTTGGTGAACGATTAGTAATGTTACTTTTTTTAATAAGTTGCCATTCTAGATCGTATAAATTTACCATAATCTATTCTACTATATAAATACACTCACCTGGGCATTCTTCAGCTGCCTCACGCACTATATCTTCTTGACCTGTAGGTATTCTTGCTAAACCTTCAGCACCCTGTGAATTATTATGTATTGCACTAAATATCTTTAATTCGCCAAAATTACCTACTGTTTCTTGTACATAAGCTAAACCATCATTTTGCATAATAAAAACATCAGGTGCTATTTCAGCACAAAGTCCGTCACCTGTACAAAGATCTTGATCTATATAAACTTTCATATATTCTTCCTTATATTTTTAATATATCTGCCTTGAAACATAGTTCCTAACTTCCAACGAGTTTCCTTTAATTTTTGTTGAATATCTTTGTATTCTAGCATTTCAATTTGCCAGTTTTCTCTTTTAAATGGGTACAAGTAGAACAATGGTTCGCCTTGCTTAATCAGTATTTCTCTATCTTTAGATGTAACAATTAATTGTGGATTCAAATCATGGTATTCATCACTATCTAATAATCCCCACGGAAAGTACCAGTCAGGATTATTGTGATATAAAAGTGGTATTTGCATTACGCTATAACCTTTTGGTGTAATTACAGCTAATGGGTGCTTAATTTTAAAAACACCTTTTATATTTTTGTTAGGATAATGATCTTTAAATTGATAATCTGCATGATATTCAAGTTCTATTATATTTGTAGGTGTTCGCCACATCCATTCATCGTGTGTTGCATTTATATATATATCGCATGGTGCAGGAATAACAATTCCATATTTCCATATATCTCTGAAACTAGGACACTTCTTTATTGTTGACATATCTAATTGATGTAATAAAGCTGTTTTAGGATCATCTATTGCTTTATGAACTGGCATATCTTTAAACCAATCAGGTATAAAATTCTTTGCAGGTTGAGGTAATGTTTTACCTATAGGTACATAGTCCTCTCTGCGTGGTGCAAATTGGATCTTCATTTGTACCTTCTAGTAATTTCTCTGTAGCCACCTGTCATCTTTGATCGAAGTTTAAAACTTTCATCACGCATTGCGTCATTTTCAAAATCATCAAACTCTTTAGCAACCATATTTGTTTTCTCTCTTTTAAATGGTATGACATGTAAAAATGGACTACCTCTTTTTAACAACCTATCACCCTCACTATGCCAAATGCTAGGAAAGTTTACTTGATGAAATGAATCTGTCTCAACAATACCAGGTATCAAAGTAAAATCTCTATTAGGGTGCATTTGTGGTTGCAAGAATAATGTTGACCAACCTGGTGGTGTCCAAAAGAACCAAGGACTTGTAAACTTAACAGCATTTCTAAAATCATTTCTTTCAAAAGGATATGTACTAAGTTGTTCATTGTTATGAAACTCTATAACAGTTGCAAAAGTATCATCAGGATGGTTAGTTTCAAAGTGAAATTGATCACCATGTCTTTGAACTAATATATCTGTCCATAAAGGAATAATGTATCCCTCAGTAAAATAATCTACAACAGCAGGACATTTCTTAACAGTATGCGAGTTTAGATCTTTAAGTATTGGTCCTAACTTAGGAAATGGCTTATCGTTCATACGAGGTAGATCAAGTGGTAACTTTTTAAACCACTCAGGGATCATTTGACCTGCTGGAACAGGTGGTGCTACCTCCAATAAGGACGGAACCATAGTTGCAAAAGTTATATTATTTTCTTTTTTCTTAAACATTTTTATCCTTATAAAACCAATGATCTGGTTCAACATAGTGAAGAAACAACATACCTACTTTGTTATTTTCAGGATCTGGGAAATCTTCACGCCAATGTTCTTGTTCCTCACCATAAAATGCAAGAGCTTGATTAGGTTGTAATGTGTAAGCTCTGCCCTCTATAAATAAATCCCACGCTGTTTCTTGATATAGACAAATATCTAAAGTGTATGTACAAGCATTATTATCTATATGCTTTTCTAAACTTGCTTTCTCGCCCTCATAATGTGCAAATAAGGCATAGCTAGGCAGCAAAGTATCTGATTCAAATATATTCCTCGCTAATTCCACGGATCTGGCATAAAAAGGCTCTATTGCTTTCCATTCGTGATTATTTACAAAGTATCTACCAAAATCTTCAGAATAGGGAAATCTTTTATAACTTCTTTTACATATATTTACAATACGATCAAATACTTGATCTTCAAATATATTTTCTATTACTTTCTCTTGTCTTTCCATATTCTCTGTTTTCTAGGCATTAGTTTCTTTGGTCGTCTAGCTAAAGCCTCTGTATACAATTCATTAGTGTTTCGTCTATTTACAGATGATTGACTAATTAAGTTCCATTGCTTACTAAAAGTTTCGTTCCACGGCACATACTCTAACTTGACTGGTTTAGAAAATAAAAGATTAAACATTACTGTATCGTGATTTAATAGTAATTCCTCTTGTTCTAAATCAACCCACTCAAATGCCCATGATAAACCACGAGACCATGCGTGTATTGGCATAAAACCAGGTATTGTTGTAATTGGTAAGTTTTTACCAACATTACGATCAGAGGGTAATACATCCATCCAAACATCAGGATCATCAGTAAATAACATAACAGGCATAGAAATTTGCATTGTAGGAATACCAGGTCTAGCCCAACCCTCTTTTTCTTCCATAATTAATTCTGTAAAAGGACCATGATGTTTAACATTGCCATAGTAATTAGCTGACACATTGTAACCACCAAAGCGATCAACTTCATCAGCAAATTTATTTTTTTGTAATTTAACCTTTACATAGCTATATGGAAAATTTACTTCATATAATCTACTACGCATAAACTGTGTAGATACACAACCATTAGGTGCTTTTACAAACTTTTTAGGTAATTCATAATTAATAGGTGGCAACGAACTACTTTCATTGTTTTCCAATTGTCCCCAAGCTAAATTACGAGTAGGAATTGTATAGGCAACTCTTGGCGCATTTCTTAGATTATCTTTCATAGGTTGCGACCATATATCAGTTAATCTAAAATTCTTTGGTACTGGACATTTCATAATATTCCTTGATCCTTCCATCTTTTCTTATTCTGTTGGGTAAGCCAACGATAAAAACCATTTTGTCTTGTTCTCTCTGCTGATCTACTCTTTGCATAATACTTTTTATCAAGCTCATCCATTTCTCTTGTCACACCAACTTCAAGATCCCAACCATCTCTACGATAGGGGATAACCTGAATTAAAGGCATACCCTGTCTAAAAGTTCTTTCTCCTGTGCCATGATATAAAAAAGGTATGTTCATTTGATGATATGAGTCTGTTTCGACAATACTAGGCATTATTTCTATTTCCCAATGTCTGTGATACCACGGTGACATAATCAACACTGACCAACCTGGTGGTGTAATAATATCCCACGGATTACTAAATTTTAAAGCTGTGTGATAACTTTCAGGTGGTATAGGCATATTTCCTATTGAAGCAGGATTATGATATGTTACCGTATCGTTATATGCGTGTTTGTTATACCAATTAAACCCTGTATCTTTTGAGTGACTTATCTTTAGATCTAACCACAAAGGTATAATGTAGCCACTAAACATAATATCTTTAACCGTTGGACATTTTTTTAGTGAGTTATCTTTGTATGGTACACTATTCCAACTTTCATCATCAGCCCTCATCTCTGTCCACTCTCTTTGCAAATGCTTATACCAAGCTGGCATAAATTCAGTTGCAGGTTTAGGTGGTGCGAGATCTACATATTCAGGATCTGCTGTAAGAAATAAAATCTTATCATCACCAACTTTGTGTTCTTTTTCCTCTAGAAATCTTGAATATTTTTTTGTTTCCCACCATCGTTTTGCCATATTACTCCAATAATAAATGTGCTTGTTGAACTACTTTTAAACCATCTTCAGGATTATCTCCTGTAAATTGTGACTTCAATGTAATAGTATTATCAGAACTATTCCAGTGAATAATATTTATTGATGTAAAACCCCAATTTCTTAATGCAGTAAAATCAGTATTTGGACTTGCTTTTAGATCATTATTCCAATACATAATAACTTTACAGTCAGGATTATTAGTTAAAGTATCTGTACAGCCACTTAGAACATCCATTTCTTTACCATTGACATCTATGACAATAAGATCAAGATCAGTCAAAGACAAACTATCTACAGTTATTACATCTACTGCCTCACTGTTATCACCAAATAACAGATCTAACTTTGCACCTGATTTGTTATCATCAAAATAGTACATAGTTCCAGATCCAGATGTGCTATCGCATGCTTTATTAATATTTGTAGAGTTAGGACAATTAGTTTCTAATTTAGCAAAACGATCACTTTGTGGTTCTATATTTGTTAGATCAACATCTGCATCTTCTAGTATTTTACTGGCCACACCAACACCTGCACCTACTATGAGAGCTTTGTTAATGCTGCCAAAGTTTTGATCTAGCCAAAATTCTAAACTTGGTGCCAATGTGCTAGTTTCATTTAATAATTTATATTCAGATTTATCATTTTCATCTATATCAACTGTTGTGTTGTTTAGTAATGTCTTGTTCATAACCAATCTTTCTCAATTTCACTAAAATGCCTACCTGATGGAAATTGTGCATTACCTGTACTGTATTCACCTAATATAAAATGGTAACTACTAGGGGTTGCATAGTTCAAGTATAGTGCAAGAGTTATACCACCTGGGTTATTTAATCTACTATGATTTTGTTTAGATCCGTGATATGCTACTGATTCTTCGTTTCCTAATTCAATAATATGTCCACCAATATCTATTTTCCAAGTATTCTCAGAAAAATAATTGTACATAATAGTGTATTCAACTGGATCAGTGTCTTTATGAACAGGATGTTGTTGATCAAACTCATACCAGTTAAGTGTCGCAAATGTAGGTAGCAAGTCATGAACATCAAACACTTCTCTTGCTTTGTCTATTGTATAAGTGTGTAGTGTATTTAACTCTGGACACATTTTGACCATGTGTCCTGTATTTTTCTTAAACCATGTGTCATCGTTGTTATAAGGCGTTTCACTATCTAACCAATATCTCATTTCCTCTAATTGATTACCTTTAAATAAATCTGGTATAACAACTGCGTCCATTAGACACCCTCTGGTCTGTAGTTATGAGGCATACCATCAAGATCAAGTCTATGACCTAGCCATGTTACGATTGCATACTTTGTACCATTCACAACAGGCATAGCTCTGTGAGTGTATGCGTAATTGCTAGGAAATAATACTAGAGCAGGTTTTTCTGGTTTCACATTTTCGTCAAAATGTACGAAGTATGTTCCACCACCTTCGTATTCACTTGGGTTTAATAAAATTAAAGCTGATAAATAGCGAGGTATATGTGGTGCATAATCACTATGTGGCTTATACTCTTGCCCACCTTGATATCTTAATAAGGTATATCCCTCATCATGTTGAATAGGAAATTCGTACTTTTCTGTATATTCATTAACATACTTCATTAAAATACCATGAATTAGATCGTTAATGTTTCTGATGTCGGAAAAGTATTGATCCTTACCAGATTTTACAGCTTCACGATAAAGTCTTGTTTCTTGTGGAGTAAAAGCTAATTGAGAAATGTTAAATAATTTATTTGATCTAATATCGCCACCTTTGTGACCTTTACCTACTGAGGCATCTTCATATCCTATTTCAATATCAGTATCTTTATCTATTTCCTCAGTAACTGCAATTATTTGCTTGGCTTGATCTTCTGTAATTGCGTCCTCATATATTTCTACGCAACCCATAACTCTTTTCATCTTAACTCCCTTGCTTTTACTTCTGCCAATGGCATACCACTATTATAACTATCCATATCATAATTACTGCTACAGGGAACTAAAAATGCTGCCTTTCTACCATTTAATAATGGTGTAGTTGCATGTGAATACATATAATTACTTGGCATTATAACAACTGATCCTGCTGGTGGTTTATATGGCATTGCTTCAGGAAAATACTTAAATACTAAAGCACCACCATCAAAATCATCATTAAGGTATGTAAGTACAGTACATCTTCTTAAATAAGGTGCCATATAAAACTTATTATTTTTAGGATTTCTTACTGAGTGATTATCACTATGAAATGTCATGTGTTTTGGTGGTCTATATGTAATGTATTGCCAATTTTCCATCCAATTGACTTCTCGTTCTAGATCTGGAAATAATTCAAAATACTGAGATATTTTATTTAAAGCATTAGTTTGTACTTGCCTTAAAAATGTATAATGTTCAGGTTTTGTAAATTCTAATTCAGGATTAAATCGTATAGGTCCATTATCATTGTAAACAGTTTTCTTGCTATCATTTTTCTTTACATCATCAGTAGTAACAGCTTTAGACCAATTATCTACATCTTGATTCATTGATTCGATAATACCCTCAGGAACTGTTAAACAATTTTCCCAAGCATAAACACCTTTAACAACTTCTTTAGGATTGCCATCTATCCAAAGATTACTCTTCTTCATAAGCGTCATAAGCCGTAATTTCTTTAACTTCTACTTCCTCGTCATCTTTTTTAAAAACTAAATTATACCAACCTGCATTTAGCTTGATGTGATCTGTGTAAAACCAACGGTATATTTTTTCATATTGCATAAAGTGTTGATCTATTTTTATTTCAGGATCACTAGGATTATCTAAGTTCTTTTTCCAAACTTCCATAATGTATTGTGGAAGATCATTTTGATCAACGAAGTCATCTACATAATTGTATGAAATGTAATCTTTACTAGCTACATTTTTTTGAACTCTTGCAAATTGATATTCAGGTATTTCTACAAATTGTGCTTTATCAGGATCTGTAACTAATCCTTCTAAACTTTTAGACATACCACAATGAACCTCATTGGTTTTATGTTCCCATTGATCTTTGTAATCTGAAACAGATTCACCTTTAGGTATGTAGAATATATATCTCACTGCACCTCCCTTAATATTATTAAGCTGTGAGTGTTGCTTGAATATTGAGCTGTTCTTCTAGATAGTCGATTGTTGGTCCAAAAGAAAGAGAAAATCCCTCTTTGTAACCATCTACATCAGCTAAAAATGCAACTTCATCAAAAGCATCGATATCTTCACCTAATTTAAAAAGACAGTTTGCAATTGCCTTTTCGCACATTTGTAAAGCGTCAGCCTTTTCAGAAGCTAATGCCTCAGCACTTATGTTTATATCCATATCTTCTCCTATAGTGTAAGATTTACCTAGTAAGTATAGCACGAGATACTCTCGAATATCTCTTTCAGCGAACTCACCTGCCATAGGAAATTCAGCCTCTGCTGGAATATCCAATAGCAATGCTTCGCCTTTACTATAAAATATTTTAAATTTTTCAAATGATCCTTGATCAGTTCCGTCATCACCGTCATCAACTGCTAATGGATCCTCGTCTTTATCAAATACTGTTGCACCTGTCATAGTTATATCCATAGGACACAACATATTCCAATTACTATCAGTAAATACATAAGGACTATCATTTTTTACATAAAACTCTGTATATGGTGCAACATTTGTATTTATGTCCCACACATAACCAACTTCATAACAGTATTCACATAATGGGCTGTTTTCCATTTTAAGAGGTTCACAATACTCATCGTTGTAATCAAATATAAAGTCTTTTCGTCTTATATAAAAAGAGAATTGTTTAGCTGTGTTTAGTTCTACATCAACATAGCCAAAGTTACCTTCAGAGGTAAAATCTAGTTTTTTTCTTGGTCCATAAGGAAATATAAAATCTATAGTGTCATCAGGTAACAAGTTCTCGTGTGTGTCATCTTTGAAAGTACCAGGAAAATAAAATAAGTTCCAGTTATCGTAATCTTGATCTTCTCTACTGTAGTAGATTCTTACAGTAGCCATGTTAAACCTTAAATGTCTTTACAGTACCGTCTGCGTATCCTGTTACATCTGTAGCTATACCTGTTAGTGGTAAGTCTTGAGAAACAATAAAAATAACTCCACCACCTGTAGTAGATTCACCACTAGCCTCTATAGTTCCATATCCTTGTAACCTTCTAGCACAAACTACTACCACACCACCACCATGATTAACGCTGTCACCTGCGCCACCTTGTAAAGCTGAAGGGGTAGTTGATCCTGCATGAACAATGACACCTGATATAGCAATGTCAGGATGATTAAAGTATTCAGCACCCTCTGTTGGTACAGTAGCTGTGTAACCATTACCATTACCACCAAGAGAATCTGTAACGCTTTCAATAGCGCCACCTCTTAATGTTCCTGATGTAGATACGCCACCAATACGACCGATAATAGTATCTGCTTGATTTGCTGATGTAGTAGCCATAGCTAATACATTTCTTACAAAAACTCTATAACCTGCTGTATCTAAAGTAATACCAGGATCTATTGTTAAATTGTTGTAGTACATATCTCTTGTTAAAGATGTATTTGATGATATGGTAATATTTCCGTCCATACCAGATCCATATATGCTGTCTGGTATAACATCAAATGATTCGTAGTCTGTCGGTATTTTACCTATAAATTGTTCACTCATATTAAGCCCCTGGATCTGTATTATCTGCACCTATGTTATAAACTGTTACCACTGTTCCTGCACTTGCTGTACCTGTTCCACCTGTTCCTGCTGCTGCTGCTAAAGTCAAACCTGATGGTAATGGCTTAGTTCCTGAAACAAGTATAACAGTTCCACCTCCAGCATTGTAGCCATCTGTAGCTGTCCCACCAGATCCACCTGCACCACCTGGATGGTAGACAGTTGGATTTGTGTCATTGTTAGTTGGATTTGTTCCGTAGTTAGTTGGATTAGAACCATAGTTAGAACCATAGTTAGCACCGTAGTTTGTTGGATTAGATCCGTAGTTAGTTGGGTTAGAACCATAGTTTGTATTTGAACCATAGTTAGTATATGGATGCCAGTGATTGTAATGATAGTGATAAGTACCTGTTGAGTAGTTATTTACAACAACTGGATGCCAGTGATAATGTGTATGAGGATTAGATCCTGAATAAGAGTAGTTGCTTGTATAAGAATAATTATTTCCTGAGTAAGAGTAGTTGCTACCAGGATAGCTATATCCGTAGCTATATCCATAAGAATAATTGTTTCCTGAATAAGAGTAGTTATTACCAGGATATGAATAATTATTACCTGGTGTACTTGCGTCTGGTGCTGGAGATCCATCAGTTCCTTGTGTAGCTGATGTAGAGTCATCGCCGTCAGCTCTTACTGTTCCATCTCCTGAAATAGTTTTTGCACACACTACTACAACTCCACCACCTACTGCGCCTGTGCCTGCTGAGGCAGCATTTCCTGAACCACCTTTACCACCTGCTGCACCAACTGTTTGGTAATCACCCCAGTTAGAGTCGCCACCATCAGCACCTGCTTGTGCGTTTGCTGTAATAGATCCATCGCCTGCGCCAGATCCACCACTAATAAATTTATACCCACCACTATCTACATCAAATTTTCTACCTTGTATAGCTACTGATAAGTTGAACATTTCATTTTCACCAGCAAAAAACTCATTACCTGAGGGGTGAGATCCTGATTGTTCACCTGAGGCACCACCTAAAGTATCTGTTGCTGCTGTACCTTTAGCAAAACCACCTTTAAGAGTTCCTGTATTTGTTTTGTTTGTAAATCTACCAATTCTTGAAGTTGAGTCTGTAAAAGTTAAAGTACCACGAACAAATACACGATAACCATTTGTATCTAATGTACAAGATGAATTAATTGTAAGATCGTTGTAATACATATCTCTAGACAGTGTGGTGTCGGCTGTTATAGTTACATCTCCGTCTTGGCCGTAACCGTAAACTTCATCGCCACCTAACCTGTCCAGAAAGACTGGTTCAGGTATTTCTATGTAAGGCATTAGCTAACCTCTACACCAGATACATGTATATTCACAGAGCTTGCTGCTGAACATAATGCAGCTACTGAAGCACTAGCAGGTATAACCATAGCTAAGTCAATAACTGTAGTTGTATTTGCTTGAACAGTAACATCACCAAAAATGATATGTTGATCACCAGTAGTATCTCCTGATGGAATAACTTTGATCTCCACTGTTCTGTCAGTTGCTGTATAGTTAGCCAACATAATTTGCTTGATAATGCACTTATTAGAATTGCTGAAAACTTCTGTTTCAGATGTTCCTAATGCAGTTACCTCTGCAAGTTCTGCTGCGTTATATATAGCCATTTATTCTCCTATAATCCCATCCATACCAACGCCTCATTAGTGAAGAGTTGTACTGGATTAACTTTTACCATTGCACTAGCTGAATTGTCATAGATCATAACTAAATCGTTATCTTCATCTATATCAATGCTTGTACCATCAGTAAGTCTTGTTGCGTCAATTGAAATGTCTACAGCACCTGAAGTTGCACCACCTGAAATACCAGATGTAGTGCTTGTGGTAACACCTGTAACATCACCAATATCTAATTGTATCCATGAGCTTGAAGTTCTTAGCTCTAAACGATCATCATCAGTATTGTATATAAGCATACCTTCAGTTGCTGATGTAATAAGATCTCTTTCTGCCTCTGTATAAGCAGGTATTAATGGACCACCATCTACATGTCCGTCTTGAAATTCTGCTAGACCTGTAGAGTCAGATCCTGTCATTTTTACTCTTAAAAGTTGTTGTCTATCAGCCATATTTATTTACCTTTTCCTAAATAATTTTCTGGATCAAACTTAGAGTTTACGATTTCTCTAAGCGTTTTCCCACCACCATTATTATATTCTAAACTTTTATGATCTATGGCTTTTAGCTCTTTCAAACAAAAAATAAACCATACGCTAGCCCAACCTATTGATAAACCTGCTAGAAATGATATAAATACTTCCATTATGTATCTCCTAGTCTTGTAAATGTTACAAAAGTTCTATTTTGGTTGGTGTCTCCTTCTATTTCGCCACTGTTATTGAAATATTGAAATTTGACCTTATGATTTGTTAAATCTGTTATATCTAGTACTGCTGCTGTATATGCAGTGTCTCCATTACCACCTTCTTGAGTTATAGCTCTTGCTACAGGTGCTTGAGTGCTGAAATTATCATCTGAAGTTATAATGTATAATATATGATGTGCAGATCCAGCAGTACCATTTTGACCTTTAACTACTGCTTCTACTTTATAAAAACCTGTTTTACTAAATGTAAATATACCAGAAGATTCTGATACATTATTACCAAAGTTTGCTTGTAATGTGCTATCTGGAACTTCCCAACCTGAGGTTATGTCTGTACCAGCACCAGTAGTAGTTTGATTTGCAGTTAATCTAAATTGTTGAACGCTAAATTCTACACCATTTGAATAACCAGCTAAGTCTTTACCATTTGCTTTGACTTCACCTGTGCTTTCAATAATAAGTCTTTCAGTTCCAGCAGTAGCCATCTTAATTGTGTCATCATCAGTAGTATCTTCTACTTTAATGTAAGTATCTGTATCGCCATCTCTGAATACTGTTGCAGAGTTTGAAGTCCCTACAATCTGGATAGGATCAGAAGTACCGTCTGCTAAAACAAGATCAAGATCAGTAGCTGATGTTCCAACATTTGTAAATTCTATAGGATCCGAGGTATTGTCAGCAAGTGTAAGTGGTAATTCATCATTTACGCTAAAGCTGACTGCTGCTGCAATGTTTGATTTTTGAACTTTCTTTAAAGAACTAGCACTTACATCATAAGTAACTAAATAATCACCTTCAGCAGGGGAAGTATCCTCTGTTAGATCTGTAATTGCAGTTGCTTGTATATTTGTTGCCTCACCCTCAAAAGTTCCTGCAACGAAAGTTTCAGATCCGACTGTCCACTTATCAGTAGTTTCGTTCCAAATAAGTGTCTTATTAGTATCGTCACCTCTCTCAATTTCAATACCACCATCTTCACTGGCTGAACCAGTAGCATTGGAATTAAGAGTTATTGTATTATCTGCTAGGTTAATTGTTTCTGTGTTGACAGTAGTTGTAGTACCAGAAACAGTTAAGTTTCCACTTACAGTCATATCATTAAAAGTTACATTGTCAGTAGTACCAACAGCCTGTCCAATACTGAACTCACCAGATCCACTAAGTGTTACACCTGTACCACCTGATAAGTATGATTGAACTCTTGCATTTGTATAAAAAAGATTGGTTGATCCCTCTGTAATACTATCAGTATCAAATTCAGTAAAGTCAATAGCTATTGTTCCTGAAGTATTAGATATTCCAGTTCCACCTGTTATAGAGGCTTGCGCTCTTGCGTCTGTATAATAAAGGTTTGTCGATCCTTCAGCAACATCATCAGTATCAAGTGTTGTGTTAACCCAGTTAGTTCCGTTATAAACAAGGAGATCATCAGTTGCTAAAGAAGTTAATGTTACATCTGTTAATTGTGATACTTGAGAACTTGCGTCACCAGGTTCCCATTGTGATCCTGACCATTTAAGTGCTTGACCACTTGTAGGTGCAGAAGTAGTAGTATCTACATCTGATAAGTGATCAATTGATACAGTACCTAGATCTATATCTATTTCATCGTTAGAAGTATCATTTGTAACTGTAATTTTCGTTGATCCAGCATTGATACCTCTAAATTCAAGATCTTCACCAGTTTTTTGTTTAAATACACCGATACCTGCAACATTTGAATTAGAAGCTGTGTTTACTTCACCAGATCCAGACAATCCTGCAAGAGATGACAATACAAAACCACCTGATGTATCACTATAACTAATGACTTTTGCGTCATCTGATGATGTAGGATCAGCAAATAATATATCATTTAAGTCATTTACATTGGCAGCAGTAATTCTTGCGTCTGCTCTAGCATTAGTGAAGTATAAGTTAGTAGAACCTTCAGACAGATCATCTGTATCTTTTCCACCAAATGCAGTATCAAATCTAGCTTGTGTGTAATAAAGATTAGTTCCTTCCGATAGATCTGTAGTTGATTTCCCTGTAAATGCTGTATCAAATCTGCTTGTTGTGTAATAAAGGTTAGTGCTACCTTCTGGTACATTGTCTGTATCGATATCATCTATAACATTAAGTGCTGCTTGAACTGTTGTTTCAGAAGTACTTAATATTCCAGCAAAGGCTGATGTATCGGTTTGGACATCTACTGCTTCTTGGTCGTGTATAATTAATGAAGTCTGTACTGGGAAGTTACCTCTTACAGGACCTGTTCCACCATATCGGAAATCATAAGTTGCAGAACCAGATAGGTTGGTTGCAAACCATTTGAATACAACTCTATCTGTAGAAGTAAATTCTTGTGGGTTATTAAGTAAAGCATCTGCATAGAACTCTTGATATGTAGTGTTTGTAACATTAGATGTAGAACTAGAAGTACCCATAAGTGTCTCAGTACCACTAGAGTCTCTATGGAAAACTTTAAAGTAAAATCCTGCACTACCACCAGATGTGTTTCTTATACTACCTACAACATGAACATTGATATAACCTGGATTGCCAGTAAATAAGTCTGCATCTGCTATTACTGCACCTACTTCTTGGTCATTAGCAGTGATATTACCTGTTGATACATTTACAGCAGTTGTATCATAATCAGTATCAGATATAGAAGTAACCATTCTGTAGTAACCACTAATACTTCCATCTGCTGTATCAGTAGGAAAAAAAGTTAATGTAGATGCTAAAGTAGATTTATCAACTTTAGCTAAGTCTAATTCATCTAATGCACCTTTAACATTTGTTGCAGTTAAGGTATCAGCATCAGAGTTATCGTAAGATAAGTCAGCAGCGCCTTTACCACTAAATGCTGTATCAAATCTTGCTGTTGTGTAGTAAAGATTTGAAGCGCCCTCTGATAGATCATCTGTATCTGCTGCTGCAAGTTTAGTATCAAAATCAGTATTTGCTCTAGCTGTTGTATAGTATAAATTAGTAGAACCCTCTGTTAAGTCGTCAGTATCATGATTACTTATATCACTAACAGTTCCTGTTAAATTACCTTCAAAGGTAGAGGCTACAAATGTCTCGGATCCAACAGTCCATTTATCAGATGTTTCGTCCCAAATTAAAGTTTTATTAGCGTCATCTCCACGCTCTATTTCAATTCCTGCATTTTCTGTTGCTGAACCTGTAGCGTTAGAGTTAAATACAATTATGTTGTCTGCTAATTCTATTGTTTCAGTATTTACAGTTGTTGTGGTTCCTGAGACTGTAAGATCTCCTGAAACAGTGACATCATTAAATGTTACATCAGAACTTGTACCTACTGCCTGACCGATACTTATTTCACCAGAACTTAAAGTAACTCCTGTACCAGCAGAAAAATGTGATCTAACTTCGGATGCTGATGGACCTGTGTAAGTAAACACTCCTGTCGTGTTGTCGTAACTTAGCGATCCATCTCCACCAGCATCAGTAACTGAAATTGCACTTCTAGCCCTTGTATCTGTGTAATAAAGGTTAGAACTACCTTCAGCTAAATCATCAGTATCACTAGCAGATAATGATGTTCCTTGAACAGATATTACTGCATCATTAGCCATACCAGAGTGAGCTGTACAGTAATAATACAAAGTATCTGCTGTGGCAGCGTCAACAACGATTTGTAAATAAGCACCAACAGATCCTTGTGATCCATTGGTTGTAACACCTGTTGTGTAAGAAGATCCTGAATTATGTGTTCCGTCTTGAGTTGTTGATAATGCAAAAGGATGTCCAGATGTTGAACCATCAGACAAATCAAATCTATATGTAACACCAGGTATTAATTGAATACTTGCTGCTAATTCACCATCAAGATAAAACTTATTTGATCCACTTGCATTAGATACTGTAACTGCAAATTCTATAATTGGTGTATTGTCCTCGAAGTTTATTGTTTTGTTAGTTAAAGTATCTGTGCTTGTTGGTGTAAAGTCTGCACTTAAAGATCCAGATGAATATGTTAAACCAGATCCAATTTCATTTTCACCAATTAACTCAACCCAATTTCCTGCATGTGCGTAGTAAGCTCTACCAGTTCCATGAACATGAGCAAACATACCATGATAAGTTGAGGCACTTGGTAAATCACCCTCTGCTGAATAGATGTTAGCAAATAAGACTTTTCTACCACCCATATCTAGATCAGTTGAATTATCAAATGCTATTGTTCCTGAGCTAAAGCTAATATTTGTACCACCACTAAAGTCAGCAAGAGTTGTAAATGCTGATGTTGTGTTGTCGTAATTAGCTAAATCGTTATCAACTACAAAGTCAAAATCATTAGTACTGTCTTGATAGGTAACAGTTATGAGAGTTTGTGTTCCCATAGTTAAAGCTGTACCTAATGCGTCCTGCGCTCTTTCATCTGTATAGTAAAGATTGGTCGAACCCTCAGTTAAATTATCTGTAGTCTTTCCTGAAAAAGCAGTATCAAATCTTGCAGTAGTGTAATAAAGATTTGTTCCTTCAGCTATATCGTCTGTATCAGGCGCAATGTTAACCCAAGCAGATCCGTTATATTGTAAGAAATCTCCTGTGGTACTAGATGTTAAAGTAACATCATTCATCTCACTTAATTCATTTTCACTGGCTACAGCATTATCAACATAAGTTTGTGTTGCATAGCTGTTTGTTGTCAGGTAAGTTCCGACTCTTGTGTCGGTGTAGTATAAATTAGTTGATCCTTCAGTAAGATCATCTGTGTCGTGATTAGAAATATCTGAGACAGTACCTGTGACATTTCCAGTCAAGGCACCCTCGAATGTCCCTGCTACAAATGTCTCTGAGCCTACTGACCATTTATCAGTACCCTCATTCCAGATCAAAGTCTTATTAGTGTCATCGCCTCTTTCAACTTCTATACCTGCGTTTTCACTTGCAGATCCTGTTGCATTTGAATTTAATATAATTACATTGTCAGCAAGAGTTAAGGTTTCAGTGTTAATGGTTGTAGTAGTACCACTGACAGTTAGATTTCCAGAAAGAATTAAATCATTAAATGTTACATCATCAGAAGTCCCAACAGACTGTCCAATTGAAATTTCGCCTGATGAAATAGATACACCTGTACCTGCACTGAAATGCGCTCTTACTTCAGTTGCACTAGGACCAGTGTATGTAATTGTTCCAGTACTGCTGTCGTAACTAAGTGATCCGTCACCACCTGCATCTGTATAACTAATTGAAGATCTAGCTCTAGCATCTGTATAATAAAGATTTGTAAGTCCTTCACTGAGATCATCAGTATCATGATTTGATATGTCAGAAACTGTACCAGTAACATCTCCAGTTAGATCACCTGTAACATTACCTGTTAGGTTACCTATTACAGTTCCGACTGCTAGATCATCACTGTTAATGCTAAATCTATCGTTGGTTTCATCCCAAAAGAAATGTTTGTGTTGTAAGTTACCTCTTAAAAATTCTATTTCTACATTTAAAGTATTATCAGTACCATCTGCGTCTTGATTTATAGATATAGTATTAGTTCCGTGGACTACTTGACCACCAGTTGTTAAGTCACCATCTATTTGAGTGTCTGCAAACTGTACATTAGAAGTTGTTTCTACAGCTTGACCTATACTTATCTGACCAGAAGAAACTGTTACACCAGTTCCACCAGTAACATAACTATCTATCTCTGTATCAACTCTTGCATTTGTATAAAAAAGATTTGTACCCTCAGTAATATCATCTGTGTCAGGTACTACATTTACCCAAGCTGTACCATTGTATTGTAAAAATTCACCACTAGCTAAAGATGTCAATGTGACATCATTCATTTCGCTTATTTCGTTTTCAGTTGCTACAGCACTATCAACATATGACTCAGTTGCATAACTATTAGTTGTTAAATAACTTCCTACTCTTGTGTCTGTATAGTAAAGATTTGTCGATCCTTCTGTTAAATCATCAGTATCAAAAGCAGTCATATCTACTGAAACAGTAGGAGTTGATGTTTCACCACTATTATTTGTTAGGGTTATACCTGTTCCAGCTACAAGACTTGCAACATAATCACCTTCAGTGTCAGTACCTAAGTTAAGTGGTTCGTTTATAAAAGCTGATCCATTGTATCTAAGTATGTCACCTGTGGCAGTAGATGTCAGCGTTACATCTGCTAGATCTCCAATACTAGCTAAACCAATACGAGCATCTGCTCTTGCATTTGTATAGTAAAGATTAGAACTACCTTCTACAACATTGTCAGTATCAAATTCTGTAAAGTCAATACTTATTGTTCCAGAGGATTCTGTTATACCTGTTCCACCTGTTAGATAAGTTGAAACTCTTGCGTCTGTGTAATAAAGATTTGTAGAACCTTCAGTAACATTGTCTGTATCAAATTCTGTGAAATCTACACTTGCAGTAATTGTTCCTGAACTTTCAGAAACTGTAATTCCTGTACCATCGCTGAAAGTGATCGTTCCACCTAAAGCAATATCTGTAGAGTTCGTCCCATCGGTTACTGTTATAGAACTATTACTAAATGCAGAGTTTGGAATATTAGTAAGAGTGTTAGTAGATCCGTCAATAGATTTATTTGTTAATGTATCTGTAGAGTCTTGTGTTAGGATTTCATCGTATGATCCATTTTCGCCAAGTACCCAACGATTATTTGAAACATCATAAAATAATCTTGCGTCATCAGTATCTGAAGTTTCAACAATAATACCTGAGTCAACTTCACCATTGCCATTATTTAGTTTTACAAAAGCGTCATCTACTACGACAATTTCTGCTGTAGTATTTAAGAACTCACCCTGAACATCAAGATTCCCTTGTATTGTTACCGATCCTGTAGTTGTCAAAGTAGCAAATGTTACATCATCACCAGTTCCTAAAGATAAACTATCTCTAGCTGTTGATCCACTTTCAACTACCCATGTAGTTCCATTTGAAACAATGAAACCACCATCTATATGTGTTAATGCTGCAATTGCGCTGAGATCTGCGTCATAGGCTTGTATATCTGAACCAATTTCTAAACCTAAACCTGTTCGTAGATCTGCTAAAGAGGAATAAGATCCACCTGTACCACCATCTGATAAACCTATGTAATCAGCACTCTGAAATTCAGCAAAACCCTCTGGATTATTTTCAGCATCATAATTCAGTCTTATTGGATATTTTTGTGCCATTTATTCACCCATATTAATTTCTTGTTGTTCTGTAGTTCCGTCATTTAGTGTTGAAGTTAACAGTAATGATCTACCACTTGTTGTTGGTGGCATAATAAACCTTGATAATGTGCTTCCATCTCTTTCTAGCACTTCTACAGCTCTAGTGCTAACACCAAAGTCTGATCCACCACCATTTACTGTTACACCACTTACACTCATAGGAATAAAGTGATTTTTTAAAGGAACACCTGATGACGATCCTCCACTTAACACTATTGGCATTTTACCACTGTGACTGTGAGTTATCGGTATCTTTGATTTCAAAGTAACAGATCTTGCTGAAACATCTGTTTCGATTTCTATTTTCGCCTCTCGTTCAGTTCTTGTAATACTTGGTGTAAAAGTATCTAAACTCAAAGTATCAGTGGTGCTTGTCGCAGAAATAGTACTTTGATTTGGGGCTGTAATAAATTTGAATAGATCTTGTTCTCCTGAAGCACTGGCAGTTGATGCAATTGTGATTTGATCATTATTAGCATCTGATGTAAGAGTTATACCAGATCCAGCTATAAAAGTAAGAGTATCAGTGCTACTGTCTGCCTCTATATCTGATCCACTTGCTGAACCAGATCCTGCTGTCACATTAAATGTAGTAAAAGCATTCGCAGCAGTATTAGTATTGCTAATAGTTATTTTTTTTGGATCCGAGGAAGTATCCGTGCTTATAGCAATTCCAGATCCAGCTTCAAATTCAACATTTTCTGAAGTTGAACTAGCAGTGATTGTAGCAGAACCATCAACGACAAAACCAGCAAAAGCATATTGTGTATTATCTACTGACGACCATGATATATTACCAAATCCATCTGTAGTCAAAACTTGACCAGGATTACCATCTGATCCATTTATGCGAAGTTTCCCTGATAAAATATCTATTCTTTGGGAACTATCTATTTTAAGAGCTTTAGTACTTGCTGTACCTAAAACAATATAAGTATCTGTTTCAGAAGTTGCAATAGATAAATTGCCATCAGAAACTATAGTTTTACCATCTAAATATAAATTGTTATTTAGTGAAACTATTTGTACAGTAGCATTTGATAGTGTATATCCTTCGCCCTCAGATGAAGTATCAAAAAAATCATCTTGAGTAGATAAATTGTTTATTTCAAGAGTATCTCTACTATGACTTGTCAGTGACATTTCTTATCTCCTGTATTTCATAAGTGCCACCTAATTTTTCATAAACTTCTTTCATATTTGCAATTTCTTTTTTCATTTCTTCTAAGCTATGCTTCCATTCAGCATAATCTGGATGATTTTCTGCCATAGGTTTAAGTAAAACACCAAATATAGCGACTTCACCTTGTAAGATTTGGTCTAATAAATATTGGCGTTTCATTCTGTCATTAAACACATTGAACTCGTAAGATTCTGCCATAAATACCTTTTAGATACTTTTATATTACTTATTCAATTATAGATTTAAGGTAATTGATTAACCCTCTAGTTCAGAAAGTTTAGCTTTTAGATCAGTAATTCTTGATGTGACCTCTGCTATTTCATCGTCATGTTCGCCATCTGTATTTGATAGCTCCATTTCAAATATTCTTTCTTCTTCACTTTTAATTCTTGCTTGAACAAAGGATATTTGATCTTCATTTGATAAGTATTCATATGTATAAGGCATAACTAAATATTACCTTTCATTTTTAAATCTTTGCGTAATTGACCTATAAGCATTTTTAAATTTTGTATTTAATTCATTTTTTTCTAATAAATCATCTTGTATTTGTTTATCTGTCATTTGTCCTACATCTAGATCAAATTCGTCTCGTTTAAATGGAATTACTTGAATAAAAGGTGTTCCTCGATCTATTACTGCATCTTTTGTTGTGTGCCATATTGTTGGAAAGTTTATATGATGATAAGAATCTGTTTCTACAATACCTGGTAATACAGTAAATCTGTTTTCAAATTGATAAGTTGGTTGCATAAACATTACTGAATAACCTTTAGGTGTGTAAATTCTCCACGGATTTATAAACTTTACTCCTTCAGGAAAATCAGTTTTTTTTAATTTCCAACCTGTTATTTGCTGTTTCCCATGAAATTCAATTCCGTATTGCAACATACCTTTGTTGTCCCATTCTAATGTTTCCATATCTCTTTGAACTAAAAAATCTGCCCACATAGGTATTATGAACCCTTCGGTAAGAAGATCTACAATTGCTGGACATCGTTTCACTGTTCCACCAGCAGTTTTAATAGCAGTTTCTTTACTTCTACCAAAGTAAAATTTTTTACCTTTTTCGTGTACAGCGTCTTGAGTAATATATTCATCCATATCTTTAAACCACTGTGGTAAAAAAAACTTAGATGGTTTAACAGGTGCAAATTCGTCTAGACCTTTTAGATCTGTTTTAAATTCTATATATTCTTTTCCCCCCAAATTAAACTTCAATCGAAAGTTCCTCCAGCATCTGAATATTCACTTTTTTTAAGAGTTATTTCATTTTCAATTGATAAAAGAATATCATCCTCTTTATCATCGCGATTTTCATAGTTATAATATTTCATTTCTAATTCTTTTATTTCTGTTAATAATCTGTCCAATAATTCTTCATTGGTTTCAGGATCTGGAATATTTAATGTGTCATAAGTAACAGTCATTATACACCTTCTAATTCGTCCACTCTAGCCTCAAGTACTTCTATCTTAGCAGACAATTGTTGGACTGCTTTTACTAATGGTGCAATAAATTGTGTGTAATCTACTCTTCCAAAATCATCAGCATCAGAAGTTGTAGTCTTTTCAAAATCACTTACATCTCCTAAAGTTAGCCCACCAAAAGCATTGTTACTTCCTGTTTCTTGATAAACTGCATCCTGAACTTCTTGTGCAATAAATCCTTGTTGTAAGTTACTTTGAAAACCTTTAAGTTTCTGTGCCTGTAGATTTTCATCATCAGACCATATATAATCCAAATAATCTGATTTCCAAGTAAAGTCTCTTGGTTGTAATCTATTTATAAAATCTAGACCTAAATTAGTTTCTGATATATTTTCTTTCAACCTTTCATCAGAGTGATAGTAATCAATTCTATGTTGTAAGATTTGTCCATTTACATAGTTTTCAGTTGCGTAGTTACTGTGATTGTGATTATTACCTGATATTGAGTGTGGGTTGGTGGTGTTAAGAACATGATTTACTGATAAATAAGCACTGTGATCATGATTATTACCACTAAATCCTGTTATGTCAGCACTAAAATTGTGAGTGTGATTAGGCAAACTTGTTAAATAGTTTGAGTGGTTATGGTTATTTTCACTAACACTTGTTAAATAAGGATGGTTATGTCCTGCTGATAATGTATTAGAGTCATTACCTACGGATATATTGATAGTAGAGTTTGTATTATTTATTGTTACTGCGTTATTACTATTAGTAAAAGTAGATGTTGTATCTACATTTCCCCAAGACATACCATTAGCATTACTTTTTAAAACTTGTCCTGAATTTCCTGAACTACCTGATAATGTAAGTTTTGTTCCTACAGTAGTAACAATATTTGTTCCACCAGAGATATTAAGAGTTCCTTGATTTAAAGATAATGTACCAGCACCACCTAAACCACCTGCATACATTTCAATGTTATCACCAGTTGTATAGCCTCTAATTCTAAAAGTATCACTACC
>Ga0208917_1000406_pt1 | contig 22229 bp, 30 predicted proteins | sample DEB08_DNA_10_FD_185500 | JGI IMG/M metagenome (GOLD analysis project Ga0208917, IMG submission 185500) | Aqueous microbial communities from the Delaware River and Bay under freshwater to marine salinity gradient to study organic matter... | ecosystem: Environmental > Aquatic > Marine > Coastal ...
TAGAACCTATGTAGTTTTCCCCTGTTATTTTGTTCCTTATTTGATAAACGCAACTCATTTACTAAACCTCGTAGTATAATATTATTTAGTAAATGAGTTATTTAAACCCATTCTGGTTTACGATGGGTCACCCATTCTGGTTTTTCAATTTTCATAAGAATACTTTTTGGATTATCGTATATCCACTCTATCACAAATTTTTTTCTTTTTGCCGAAAAACTTGGGATATTATATACACCATTAGGTTTAACAACTTCTACTTTTAATTTTTTCAAAATTGCATGTAACAACGCACAACTAATCGATGTCGATCCACCATAGAGACTTGTTGGATTATATTCTTTATTAATACAATCTCTAAGTGATTTTACAGTAATATATTTACCATCATCAACTTCTGATGGATAAGACTTCCAGTCACTCCATATAGACCCAATTTGTCTTTCTTCTTTATTTTTGCTCATAATCAAATCCAATCAGGTTTACGATGGGGCAATCGAAGGTAATTATCGCATACCCAAGGTTTAGACGCAATATACATCTTATATTTGTCAAAGATAGATATTGAAGTATCCAACTTAAATTCATCAGGTCCCGCAAAAACAAAAGATGTATGAGCATCCAATCTTGTCTTTGGAAAGATTTTATCTGCTTCTAGAAGAGTTTGGAAGCAGGTATGCACTTTACCATATCGTGCTGCATACTCCTCACACAATGCAAGACCGTGCCGGATTAACCATCTGGCATTTGCAGCAGTTTCATTTGCCCATACGGTGCAGGGGTGATTGCGAAAGGCACCCTTATCGGTCGCATACGGGGTTCCATCGGTCTTAGGAAGAGTTCCATACCCGTGCCCCCATTTGTCTGAGGCAACGATAGAGAGCATCTGACAGCACTCTAGAGGCATCTTGACGATGTGCTTGTCAGGAAGAACCTGTGCAGACTTGACTGGACATTCATTTGTGATGAAAATGTTCATGTTAAGAGTTTGCTAAAACTGATTGCCAGTAGGAACATAAGCATTATAACCACATCCCAAGATTTTGTCCTTATAAAGTAAGGAACTGAAATCATATCAGCAACGAAGTGAAGCATCACTCCAAGAGTCATATTGATATGAAGAACAACAAAATACGCAGTAATCACTAGGATACTACCAGTTATTCTCATTGGGACATCAACTTTGGTCATTTCAAAGGTCGAGTAAAGATTTCAGATATAATGTCTGTTGCACCCATTGCTTCATACATATAAGTCGCAGCAGATCGTGGATTTGTATGATCTCCACAGGTAAAGACATCACATACTGCCATACCATTCTCCGGCCAAGTATGAATACTAATGTGAGATTCGGCAAGAAGTGCTATGGCAGTTACACCATGAGGATCAAACTTATGTGATGAAATATCTAATAAGGTGCTTTCAGATAGTGTTGCAGCATTTGAAAGCACATTACGGATATGTGCTTCATCATCTAATAATCCATAAGGACAACCTTTGAGAGTAAAAAGAATGTGTCTCATCCAAATGTCGAATCGGGTTCCAGAGCAATATAATACTTGAGATTGTGTTGTGTATTCTTGAATTGTGACAGAAGTTTAGAAGACACTACCACCTCATAAGCACCAGGAATAATCTTGATGTTTTCTACCTTAAAGTTAAACTCAAAATCATCACTGGTCTCACCAACAATAATGGCATACTCATTGGAAGTATCGTTTTTCTTATCACGAACGACAAGTTTAATAACACCATTCTCACCAATGGCAGACATATCAGGAAGTTGATATACTGCTGCTGCTTTCGTCAATTTTTCAAGTGTCACACTATCCAACTGGAAGCATACATCTTGAGATGGTAATGTAATTTCTTTCTCTGGAGGAGCAATAATTACATTCGGGTCAGCAAAGAAATACTTCACACGACGTTTACCTTCTTTGATGCTCAAGTAACTGCCCTGATTAAAGTCGAGGTCAGGATCCTGATGAAGACTCAAACCATTCAAAAACTGGTTGAGATCATAAATCGCAAAGTCCCGTGGAAAATCTTCTTTAATTTCTGCTTCGGCAAGAATGTTCTTTGCCACAGAAATAGTGCGAAGTTTGTTGCCTTGCTTTACAAGAATAGAATTGTTAATACCCGCAAAGTTCTTGAGGATAGCAAGTGCGTTGTCAGACAGTTTCATTGTTTGTTCTTTGATTTTCATTATTATTGAGGGTACGTTTCACGATTTGTATTCTTATCATTGAAATACATGAGAAGAACAGCATAGTGAAGGATCTTAAATATATCACGACGTGGAGTACCTTTCTTATCATATCGTGAAACATATTTCATAATATTATCTCTAGAACATGCTTCACCGTCATTGTGTGCTGCTTCAATAAAATCTAAAGTTTGAAGATTTTGATCGTTAGCAGCATAGTGTTGCTTATAAGTTCCTCTAATATAGTCAAGAAGTTCTTTTACGATCTCTTCTTCATTATATTTCCAGGGTGTTGAAGATGCATAGATGGCATCAGGATCAGGATTAATACAAAAGTCACGATCATTTGTTCCTGCTATCCAAGTGCCATCTTTTGCCCAATTGCCAACTGTCGAATTCAAGTTAGTATTAGTGTATTCATCCATTTTTAAAATTTCATCGTAAAGCATATTAATCATAACTTATTATATCAAGAAAAGTTGTATGCGTCAAGAGATTGTTTTTGTTGCTCTTCAGTAGGCATCACAAAGTCGGCATCAATTTTGTCATAAAGTTCCAAGAATGCCTGTTTGGTCTCATCGTCAAAACGATTTACACAAACTTGAATTGCCTTTGCTTTGTCTTTGAAAATAGCATAGGCACGAATGATATGAACCAAGCGGCGGGTGCTGATGATTTCATCAATACCACCATCATAGAACGTTTTACGGATCACGTCTGACCAATCGCAAAGACGCTTACAGAAGTCACGATCTTCCACTCCAAGATCCAAAGCAATACCCTCAAGAATTTTCTGTTCAGTTGCAGGAGTTGGATAAGACTGCTCAAAGGTCACAGGAAAACGCTCAAGAAATGCTTCATTCAGAACATTAGTGCCGATAAAACGACCATCATCAGAACCTTTACCTTTTGTGTTCGCAGTGGCAAATACATTGAAACCTTTTGTTGGTTTTACATACTTACCGATCTTTTTCAGGAACACACCCTTACCTTCAAGGATGGACTGGAGACAGAGGATTTTATTGCTAGCAAGGTCAACTTCATCGAGTAGCAAGATTGCTCCTCTCTGGAGTGCTTCAGTGACAGGTCCGTTATGCCAAACAGTTGCCCCACCGACAAGACGGAAACCACCAATAAGATCATCTTCATCTGTCTCAATAGTAATGTTTACACGAATGAGTTCACGTCCAAGTTGAGCACAAGCTTGCTCTACAGACAACGTTTTACCATTACCCGAAAGACCCGTAATAAACGTTGGGTAAAAAAGATTGGACTGAATAATTTTTTTAAGATCACCAAAGTTACCAAACTTGACGAAAGTATCATCTTTATCAGGAATAAAGTTTTGTTCCTGAGCAGGAATTATTGCAGGGGGAGCAGGGGGAACTTGGTAGGTTTGCTCCATTTTTTCCCGAACGGTAAGGTTCCACTTACCACGTCCAACTTTATAATCAGAAATTTTATTTGTAACTGTCTGATAGTTAGATCCATTCATCGCACACCATCCACGAATATCAGAACCGGTTACAGACTCCCCATAAAGTTCCTGTAAGGAAGTGACGATGTAATCAGCAGAAAGAGACATGATCTTGTTTTGTTGGTTTCAACTGAAGTTATTATACAATGAAAAAGGGGTCTCAACGACCCCCAGTGGACAGTTTAAGAATTGGTCAGATGCTCTTTCAACTCTTTAATCAATTTTCTACGAGAATGTCTCCTGTCCAGTTCGATACCAACAGTTCTACCATACTCTTCAAGTTCGTCCTTACTCATTTCATCGATAGAAACATCACTTTCAAAAACTTCTTGAGTAGGTTCAGGAGCAATTGCTTCTGCTGGTTCTGAAGGAACTGCAACTGGAGTAGGTTGTGCAGGTGCTGCTGGAGCTGGTGCCGGAGTTTTTCCTCCCAATAAATCTCCAAATCTAGACATTCTTAATACCTATTACTATAGAAATATTTATCAGGCAATAAGTCCCACAAACTCATTTAGAATTTTCTTATTCATTTTTTTGTTCTTCAGACTCTTCATAAAAGATTTTTTGATTTGTGTTTTAGAAGCATCTTCTGATACCTCAAATTCAGATTCACTTGTAAGAGTTGTTGCTGAAAGTGCAATATAAGAATGATAACCAGAATTTTTGATAGAGAATGATCTCTCCTTTCTCCACTGATTTTGTATTTTCTCTTTTAATTCGTATTGACCAAAAGTATAACGATTAATAAAATGATTAAAATCACGAGACTCAAGAACACGAATACCAATAAAATTAGTATCAGTAAAATTGTCTCTCAAATTTTGAATTAAAATATCAGTATAATCATCCCATATAGAATCTAAAGAATAAGTGTTTCCTGTTTTACGGTCACGGAGAAAACAATTATCACCAATTCTTCCAAGTCCAATAAAAGGTTCAAACTCCCAAGAACGTTGAATCTCACGATGATAAGTAAGTCCATAACCCTCACCATCAGTCAGAACAACACACTGAACTTTTTGAACTTTAGTATTTTTCTTGAACTGTGGAATGATCTGATGAAGTGCAATCATCGTTTCATTCAAAGGAGTTCCAGACAATCCCATTCCAACAGGAATAGAATATCTCCCACCGAAATTAATATATTGTGCAAGACGAAACATATTCTTCAGTTGTTTTTCTAAAGTTTTAGAATTGACTTTGTGGGACAAAATATTCATCAAAGAAAACTGTTCTTTGACCTGCATCAAACCATCTTTTTTCTCATATGGTCTTTTACGGCAAAGTTGTTCTCCATCATAACTCATTAATGGATACTCATTCGTAAATGCATATACCTCAAATGGAATAGAAACTTTCTTACAGAACCATACAAGATTGAATAACTGTTTCATAGTATCCATCATTACCCTTCCCATAGAACCAGACCAATCAAGTATAAAAATCAATCCATGATCTTTACCATCGGCAAGTGTGGTTACTTTCTTGAACAAGTCTTCGTTGTATTTGTAGGTGTGAAGTTTAGAGCAGTCCAAAACTCCAGTGCGACTAGTAGTAGCACGAGCATAACTATTAGCAGATTTTCTACACTCAAATTCTTTGACAAGATAATTTACCTCTTTCTGTGCTGATTTTTTAAATTTCAGAAACTCACTATCAACATAATCAAACAGATAAGGATCGTGAGGATTGTCCCAGAGTTCATCACATCTCTCATGAATCTCTCCATTTGGAACAATAATATCATCAAGATTAACTTGAGGAAGTTCTATATAAACATTCTCAAATCCATCCATAGATGCAAGTTTTTTAATTGCATCTTCTAATGAGTCCATTGTATCGACTTTAGGTTCAGGATTGGTTTCTCCACCTTGACGAACATGCTCGGTGTCTTGCTCGGCGGTGTCTTGCTCGGTGGTGTCTTGCTCGGTGGTGTCTTGCTCGGTATCAGTACTATCTTCAGATTCTCCAGGTTGCTGTTGTTGCTCCATGGAGTTATCAGACTGTTCTTCAGATGAACCAGAACTTTGTGATTCCAATGAATCCATATCAGTCTTGGTTTCGGTGTTCATCTGCTCCTTACAATACTTATAGAGTGTCTGTGCCGCAATCAGAACATCATCAAAGTTCTCACAATCTTTGATCATGCGAACAATAGACATCTCTACATCTTCACCGAAAGGAATATCAACAAAGTTACCAATCTTGAAGTGAAGATTTACACGGTCGGCAAGATTCATCTTACTTACATCTTCACACTCAACACCAAAGAAGTCCTCATCGGCAAGAACATTATATCCTTTATAGAAGGTCTTAGAGATACCAGCATAACGACGCTTCATCATTTTCTCAATGCGAACATCCTCCACCACATTCACAAACTGTGGAGGTATCTTGTATTCTTTTATCCAATCACGATCTGGTGTATAAAGTGCATGTCCCACTTCATGTGCCACCAACATATCATATATCTCATTACCTGCCTTATCCCAGTTCGGCAATGTCAGCACACGAGTATGGACATTGAAACATGCGGTCTCAACATTCTTATTCTCAACCACAAGGTCTTCAGTGGCAAGAAGTTTGGCAAGTTGAGATTTGATTTCGTGCCTGACGGTCATTGGTTTGTTTCGTATGAATGTAGTATACAATAAAAAAGCACCCCTGTAAAGGAGTGCTGTGACGGTTGTGGAAGTGGATTCAAAACCATAACTCTCTTTGGATTTTTCATGTTTTGATTTCAGTAAAAACGGTTTCACCACATTGAGTGACACATCTCCATCTCTTACAGCAAATAAGACATTCGAGAGTAGAAGTTGAGGTATTCATGTCTGGATTGGTATTCATTCCATTCTTATCATAAATTGGAGGATAATATGCAAGAGTGGTTACACCCGGAGTTTCAATAAACTTGCAATCCTTTCTGGAACATTCTGGGTTGGGATCAATCATTGTCCTCCACCTTGTTGTGTTTCATATAATCAAGAAAAATTCCTTGGAGTTCTCTTTCTTCACCATAAACTGATTCCCAACTATCTCCCATAGCATTCTCCCAATGAGTTCCAGTCTCATCAGTCCTATAATCTGGAAAATCTGGGTTATCAGTTTCTACGTAATAAGTCGTAGATTTAGATACTCTTATAATTTTCATTTGTCAAATTTTTCCTTCAATTTTAAATAAAGTTCATACTCTTCTTTTTCTTTTTCGTTTTTCCTTTCCTCAACAACATCAAAAACATAATCACTTACTGGAGTTCCGAATTCGGTTTTTGTTAAAATCTCACAGATTGCAAGACTGTCTCCAATACAAGGAGCGTGCTCAAGATAATTACTCAAGTCACCATAACCATCTTCATCTGCGATAATCTCTGCCGCATGGCAAATATATTCATCCAGTTGATCTTTTTTAAATACATCAAGACCAATATTAGAAATGGTTTTTAGTCCACATCCAAGAGTATCACGAAGAATAATGTAAGTCATCAGGTGTTTGTGTGTATGAGAGTATTATACAATAAAAAACCACCTCTGTGAAGGAGTGGTGTGACAGTTGTGGAAGTGGTCAGTTATCATTAAGGCGTCCATGTGTGCTTCGTGTACTTCATTTTTTCAATGTTTGATAAATGTGCAACAATCACTTGAACTTCTTTTAGTTTATATTCAGTGCTTTCTTCAAGAGTTAGAGTCTCTTCAAATATAGTCTTGAGAAGTCTTTCACAATAGTCAAGTGTATCATCATAATTAGTTGGCATTTGAGTCATCAGTTGTCCTCCTTTTGTTCCCTGCCCCTTGGGCGTAATGTCTGGCTTGGGTGTTCTAGGCCCTTGACCTGAAGCTCCACGCTGAACGTGGCCTTCATCAAGCCTGATTGGATTTCCGGGGTTGTTAGTCATGGGTGGTGGGGGGGGCGCATTGCTTTCAACTTTTGACCAAAATCAAGAAGATCCTGAATGTCAGTCCTTGGAATCACCAAGGACTGTTCCCAGGCTGTAATCACCTTCTCAAGCTGCTCATCACGACCTAAGTCATAAGCGGTTCGCATGGCTTGAGTACCAAAGACTCTCACTCTGCCTGAAATTGATAGACACGGAAGCTCCAGCGGGTTTTCACATCCGATTTGTTTTAGCACGTCGTCAGTGAGTGGATGTTGGTCAGTCATTAGTTGTTTTCTTATGAAGTCATTATACAATAAAAAAGCACCCCGTGCAAGGAGTGCTGTGACAGTTCAGGAGGTAGTCAGTCGTTAATTTTACCAGTAGGAAGCATTGACTTGATCTAGGGACAGGTAATGGTTAGCAAGGTGTTCTTATCACTCAGTAACGAGGCATCGGAAATTTAAACGTCATTGTTGTCCTCCTATTGACGCATTTCTTTAGGCGTCCCGATGCACTCTCACTCACGTTCGTTATCCTTTGTTTTGAGTAGATAAGAATTAGAAATAACCTTGAAACTAAAAGAGCTATCGTAAGACTTAAATACCAGTCCCTCGCGTTTAGTTTTAGGATTTAGTGAGGGACCTTCAGCATATTTGAGAAGTTCATCAATGCTGCCAAAATCTTCAGCAGCCCAAACTCGTCGATCAAGAGTAGGTACATGGTCAATAATAGCTCCATAAAGATTACTTAATTGATGTAGAATTACGTGGCGTTCGCCTGGTTTCAGATAGCACCCATCAGAGATGTTATAAATGTCAAACATATAAAACCTCTGACCTTTCAGTTTTTCTGGGTTTCCTTGGATACCTTCACCAATCAATTCACCCTGAATGGCATACTCTTTACCATTCTCTTCGCATAAGTTGGTAAGTGCTACAACAAGATTCTGTTCCCGTGATGTTTTCCAGAAACTATTGCCTTCAGTTTCTTTTAGGTCAATGTTTCGGGAACAAACGCCAACTTCACCGTCTTTAAAATAGACAGTCATACTACTACCGTCAAGTTTGGTGGTTACTTCATAGCACTCATCTTTATGAGTTTCAAAGATGTGCTTGCGAAGGTTTTGACAACGTTCTTGGTCAGTTTTAGGAATGAAGTGAGGAAAGTTACCCTTCATCTTTCCTTGAAGTTGAGCAGGAATAGGCGGTTCCCACTTCTGAATACCCAGTTGAACCGTCATAGGATGACCAATTACAGTATGAAGAGGAACAAGAGGCAAAATTCCTCGTTCTTCAGCAACTTGAATAGGAAGCAGAAGTCCCTGACTGACCTGCCCACGAAGTTTTATAGTGCGAAGACGTTCACCCTTCACTCCATTATATTCACGGGGATCTTGACCTTTACTTAGAAAGGGGGCAAGTTCGTGAGGCACCCAGCTATCAATCTCAAGATAGATGGCAACATCGCCAACCTTATACTCTCCTTTTTTGACAACAACAGGCCATCCGTCATTTACAATGGCGCACTCAATTGCATCTGCATTTTCAATAGGTTTGACGTATGTAACTTTCGCGATGCTCGCTAGTTTGCGAATAGTCATAATTTGTTTTTAACCTGCAATAATTATAGAACAAAAAACCACCCCAGTCAAGGAGTGCTGTGACAGTCTATGAATTGGTTTGTATATTTAGCGGATCCACACGAGTCAATCCGATAAAATCCTTACCAAGTTTGATGTCAAACTCATCACCAGGATCTAAATCCATCATGGCAGTGTAAGCTTTGCCGATCACGATATTGCCGTTGTCCTGAACCATTGCACGATAACTCAACTTGCGATGGGGTCCTAAATGTATGCGTTTGGAATCCAGAATTGCAGTGTAAAATTCAACAAAAAGTGGGCTGGGTTCACCGCCCACCATTCGATAGTACCCACAAGCAATAGCAATCTTAGTTTTACTTAAATGATCAAGATCTTTGACTTTATCAATCAGTTCTTGTCCAATAAGTCGTCCCGATTCTTTTGATGATTTCTTTTTGAAAAAATTAAACATGTGTGTGTGTTTCACTTGTAGTCAGTATACAAGAGAACCTCCCTTTTTGGGGGAGGTCATGTGACAGTTTTAACACATTGTCTTTGATGTGTTAGGAATATAAGATTTATTTAACACATCGATTGAGAATGAAATACTAACTGACCCATGATTTAAAGTTTAAAAGGAGAAACAATGATACGAGGTTCGACATAAACTGGTTCAGTTTTACCATTACCAGAAGGATCAGAACACAATACCCAAGTTCCTTCTGCACTCTCTGGAGAGAAAAGTCCATTAGGATCTGCTTGGGGCATAGTACCACCTGAAGAAGTATATTTTTCAGGATTAGTATATTGCATTGCTGCAGGAAGACCATATCCAACAGAATTACACAGAAACACAGGAATACCAGTTACTTCAGGAAAAGTATAAGTATATGTCACTAAACCCTCTTGATCTCTCATCTCAATAATTTGCTTCATCAATTTACGTTCGCGGAAGTTTTTGATTGCAGGCATACCTGTTTGTGCGGTTGCTTCCTTGAGAATTCGTTCTTGAGCATTGCGTTGTTTACGATCCGAGGAAGTTTCTTCACAACCAACAAGAGTTGCTCCCAAAATTCCAATTGCAGCAATAGAAAGAATAGTTTTCATGATCAGTTAGGTAGATTAGAGATAAAAGATTGAAGTTCAATGGGCATCGCATCAGCAGGAACTTCAGCAGCACGATGACGAATAATAGATGCGAGTGCTACTTTATGTTCAGGAGATGCTTTAATGTACTCAAACTGCATATTCTGCAGTTCTTGAATAGCACCAGTACGAAAAGATTTTGATTGCTCGAAAGTTTTTCTACGAACATTCTCATATTGTGGAGCAAAGACTGATGTGAAAATAACACCATGATAAGCAAGACCCCAGGTTAAGGCACCAAGTCCAACTACTCCCCCGGCAATAAAAATAAATGGTTTCATCTGTTTTTGTAACTGAAGTAATTATACAAGAGAACCTCCCTTTTTGGGGGAGGTCATGTGACAGTTCTTGAAGTGTCTCAGTGCTTCCTTTCGGGAACGCATTGCCTGAGGTTTCAGTTTTCGTTTCTGTTCTTTCTTAGAGTGATGTTGCCAATTAGGAATTTTCACGACGTTTAAGGTCTTCGATTTTCTTCTGCATTTTAGCAGACCTGTCAATACTCGTTCTGCTCAGTGCATCAGATGCATTTCCAACTAATTTCGCATCTTTCTTAGCAGATTTGACATTTGCTGTTATTTCAGATTTTACTCCAGGTCTAAACTTTGCTAATGGTTTTTTACGCAATTTCTTAACTCTGGCAGATTTAAGTTGCACATTTCTAGCAAGTTCACCAACTCTATTCTTGACTCTTTCTTCTTTTTCTGGAGTTAGATCTTTATATGCTTCTATAATTTTATCATAATCTTCTTTACGAAATTTAACGATATTATTAGATCCTTGTCGTGGTTTTCTTTCTTTAATTTTAACTTTTGAGTTTACTTTATTATGTGTTGCAACAGTTTTTGAGTTAAGTGGATCTTTATATCCTTTTGGTAATCCAAAAGGAGAATCTCTATAAGATTTCATATCAGCATGTGGATCTATTCCTGACCTTTTATTATATGTGGGATCAGAAGGTGATTTTCCTCTATTTCTTTTATGTACCATTCCAGCAACACCTCTATTCATTCGTATTGTTCCAGGTTTTAAGTTCTGTCTTGGTTTTCCATCAGGTCCTCTTGATCCTATACCACTAGCAGAGGCTCTGCGTTTCATTCTAGATAATTCATTTTCTGGTGTATTTGAACCCATTCCTAAATGCTTTTCAACTTTATTTGCTTCTAAAATAAAGTCTTTATATGTTTTCATTCTGAAAAACTTTTATTTTTTCTATATTTATATTACTAAACGACTGAATCCCTTAATTTTATCAAATTTCAATACAGAATCAAATTTGTCATGTAAGTCTGACTTATGAGAGATGACGAATATATTAGCATCCTTTATCACATAACGAATAATTTTTAGGAACTCTTCGGTTCCAAATCCATCGAGTGAAGAGTCAAATACTTCGTCCATAATCAACAGGTTAGTGTTTACGGAATTTTTGAGTCTCGCAACTTCTCTCCAAGTGAAGAGTAGAGCCAAATCTACACGCATTTTTTCACCTTCACTAAAAGAACTATAAGAAAAGTTTTCGTGAATAGGTGACTCAATGGTTTCACCGAACTCCTCATCAAGTTTAAAGTTGATGTAGAAGTCCATCATTTGAAGATAACGATTAACCTGTTGATTGATGAATGGAAGATACTTCTTGATGATTTTTGTTTTTACGCCATCGTCCCGAAGAAGGGAATAGGCAAAATCGTAATGAACGATTTCTTGTTTTTTTTCTGAAAGATATTCAATTGTCTTTTGGAGATTGTCTTTAAACTGATCTAATTTCTCATTTTCAGTATTTCTGTTTTGTAGGTTACTGGTAATAGTTTGAATTTCATGTTCAAGATCTCTGATTTGTCTCTGGTTGAGGGAAATCCGAGTATTGTTTTGAGAAATGCCATGCGTTAGTTTTGTAATCTCCTTAGATAGGGAATTGAATTGACGTTCTCGTTCCTGTTCGAACTTGATTGTTTCTTCAAGATCTTCATAACCTTTTTTGAGTTCCTTTGCTTTATTTTGAACGTCACTAATTCTATTTACACGAAACTCTTCTTCTATGTCTTGTGTGCAGGTAGGGCAGACCGTATTTTCTGTGAAGAACTTATGCTCTTTAGTAATGGTTGCAACCTTCTGAGAAATTTTACCTTTAAGATTGTTTAGTTTTGATAACTTTTCACGAGCGCCAATAACTTCTTCCTGTTCTTTTGTGAATTTATGAATGTCTTCTTCTATGACAGCATTATCTCTCATATAAACTTCGACTTCACCATCTAACTTGTCAATTTTATCATTGTTGGATTTTATATTTGCATTACCACGACTTTCGAGTTCATCAATAAACTCTTCCTGCATCTTCATCTTATCTTTAAGATTATCTTTTTTAATATCTAAAGATTTGATTTGCTCTTTCTTTGTGCGAATATTATCTTTAATCAGACTATTCATCGCAGAGAATATACGAATATCCAAAAGGTCTTCAATAACCTCACGACGATTGGCAGTCGTCAATTGCATAAAGGGGACAAAGGTGCTGCTACCAAGTATAACAATTTGAACAAAACTACGGTAATTCACCTTAAGAATACTTTCCTCAAGAATGCGTTGATTGGCACGATCATCTGCTTCCTTATGAAGTGGATTACCATTCACCTCAATATCAAAGATATTCGGTTTGATTCCACGACGAACCAAATAGTCACGACTATTCACAGAGAACTCAATCTCTACTAAACAATCCCTCTCATTCGTAGCATTCACAAGTTGCGGTTTCGTAATTTTCCTAAACGACTTGTTAAACAGGGAGAAGCAGATTGCGTCCAGCATAGTGCTCTTTCCTGCACCATTTGTTCCAATAATCAAATTAGTATGATGTTGTTGAAAATCAATCTCTGTAAATTGATTGCCGGAACTTAGAAAGTTTTTATATCTAATCTTTTTGAAGGTTATCATTCTTAGGAGGGATCACAATGTCATTAGGAGTGATTATAGTATATTTGTAGGAATGATGTTTACAAGTTTTTATAGCAAGTTCATCATCAACTTCTACAATATCCATATCAGCATCTTCTTCGTCATATAGCATCATAGCATATCTTTCGGCATCATCTTCTTCTTCGAACAAAAATAACACTTTATGTCCGTGCTTATCCTGAACGGCATAAGCACCGTCATCTTTACCATCTTTGAGAGTTAGAAGATACATTTACTCCACTTCGCAAGCTTGACTATACAAATCTTGAAAGATACCTTTGATGATGTTTTTATCAAGATCAAATTCTGATTCATCAATATAACGATTTAGAATTGAAAGTGTATTCTCTTCTTCATCAATATCAAATTCTTCAGACTCTTGAATTTCGAAGTTTTCAATTATTTTTAAATCATGAACTCCAACGGTATAAAGTTTATCAATAAACTTCTCAAAATCTTTGGGTTTTGTTTTTTTACGGACAATAACCTTTACAATTTTGTTTTCATATTCAGTTGCATTGAAGAGTTTATGATTGGTATCTTCGTAATAGATGTTATAAAATAATTTATAAGGATTATTAACTGGGGTATGAGTGAGGGTTTCCGTATCAAAGATATGAAAACCTCTTGTATCATTTACATCATTCCAATACATCTCATAAGGATTTCCTAGGTAGAAGATTTTTCCGTTGTCTGATCGAGTGTGATAGTGTCCCGAAAATACTTTTTCGAACTTGTCAAATAATTTGCAGTCCATACCGTCTTCCATGATGATTTGTCGATTAACTCTAAATCCTGAGAGTTCCAAATGCCCCATCGACACACGGCAATTTGTCTTTTTAATAGTTTCGATAGATACTTTCTCATTATCAGCATTAATCCAAGGTAAAAATAATATATTTAATCCACCGACATTTACTTCGGTAGGTTGATCATATACAGAAATATTATTATAGTCAGATAGAAGCAAACCTGGAGAATTAACTTCATTGGTGTTTTTAAAATATGTATCATGGTTTCCCACAATCATATGCACTTTGTAATCTTTGAGTCGGTCAAACACAACTCTCTTTGCCCACTGAAGACTTTGATAGTCAATCGACTTTCGACTATCAAAAGCATCTCCCATATGAACAACTACCTCCACACCATGTTCTTCTAAGGCAGGAAAGAATACATTATCATAGAACTTCTCAAAATAATCATGTAGGTGCTTGGAACCTTTTCTTACCCCATAATGGGTGTCAGAAATTAAGCCGATGCGCATAGTAAGTCTTAACTAGATTTCAAGTATAGCACGGCAGACTCAAGAAAGTCAATGTTATCAAAAAACATTCCCAAACCAATATTACAATTTTTACACAATAATCCTCTAACTTTGCCAGTTTCGTGGTTATGGTCTACTGCTAGACTTTTTCCAGTAGAGCATTCACTATTACATATTTTACATTTTTTGTTTTGATCTTCTAATAAAAAATTATAATCTTCTAAAGTGATACCATAATTTGTTTGTAGATAAGTATCTTTTACATTTTCCTTATTGTTATGATAGTATTCTTTAGATTTTTGTCTGGCAATATCATTTTTATATTGGTTTTGATATTTTTCAGGATTTTCTTCTCTCCATATATCCAATCTTTTTTTGGTTTTCTCCTTAGTCCTATAAGGTTTCATCAACTCATTATCGTTAAGTTTCTTCAGACCATTTTCTACGGCACAAGGAGCACAAGACGAGTTAGAAACATATTTTTCACAACTACCACAATGTTTACAGGCAGTAGAACCAATATAAGTTTTTTTACCTTCTTCTATTGCCTGTAATCTATTTTGTCTTCCAACTCCAGAATATTGGTTCGGCATAGTGCTCCATAGTGTTATAGTTATTTATACACTTTGGTGCTCTACCTATTCTTATATTGAATTGCATCTTTGATAGAGTTGTACTCTGAACTATGCCCAGAAAGCAAGCTATCGTCAATAACCATTACTTCATCAAATCCAGTCTTCTCAATAATCTTAGTTTTAATTTCCAACTGCTTCTTCTCCTTCTGTATGCGTCTCAGAAAGGCATAATGTATAATCTGGGTAAAATATGCGAAAGGGTTCGTAGACCTTGCTGGGTCGAAATTATGAATGTATTGAACGCAATTTTCTATCCCATCAGAAATCATATCTTCACGGAACATGTAGTTCACAAAGTTGGGTTTGTATGAGAGGTGTGTCGCAATCTTAAGAAAACACTCACCAAGATAGTCTGGAATACGTGGTTTACCTTCCCATTTTTTTCCTCTTTCCTGTTTCGGAAACTCAGTGAGATCTTTATTGAAAGTCTTCATGTATGATTTTTCTACCTTGGTTCGATAGACAATCATTGCCTCCAATAACTCTTTATTGTTTACATAATGTTCTGATTTCTTCTTGGGCATAATCCATTACTCTTTTAAGTATAAGTTCTCTTAATTATACCACACTTTTAAGGGGGCTTGACAGAACTCTCGATTATGAGTAGAATACCTTTGTTAGGGTTGAAGAGAGGGGCTTAGCTTTCTTTAGTATCTTCAAGTTTAAAGATATTCTCTAGAGACTTTCTTGCTTCTTCTACCGTTGATAAGTATCCCATCTTTCTAGAAGGTTTAACAACACCTTTAGGTTTTTCAATAGAGGAAGATTGAGGTTTATAAACGTCCATATCATCTTCATCTTCAATATAGTTTGTATATATCTCAATCATTCTTTTATCACGAGTTTCTGTCATGGTAAGAATTTTATCAGGTCTTACAATAAAGAAATCATCAGATGCTAATTCCATCCATGATTTAACTTTAACATGCATTCCATGTTGAGAATGTAGAAGTTTCATTGTAATTGGATTCTGCATCACAATCAAAGGATCACCATCATTCTCATCAATAGAAATAAGTGACAGTACTTCTTCACCAGATACTAGTTTTATAATTGCGTAAAATTCATCTCCCATTAGTTCTTTATCGGTATGTTTACAATATCGTAATTAAAATTTTCTTCGTTATAAACTTTAATTCTTTCGATTAGATGATTAAGTGTATAGTTTCTCCTGGATTTGTAGGATATGTCGTCAGCAATGTCATAGAGAGTTGCCTTGGTCTTGTTATTACCTTTCCTAAGCACCCTTCCAATAGACTGGAGATTCCGAATTCTAGATTTGGATGGAGAAGCAAAAATGACATTGTGGAGATTTTTGATATTAATTCCTGTACTGAATGTTCCATATGATGCAACAATAATTGCATTATTCTCTTGTTCAGTAATCTCCCTTACTTTTTCTCGATCCTTTGTATCTACTCCACCATGAACGAAAAATACTTGCCTTTCATCAACCGTATTATTATTTATCATGTGATATAGTGGCTCACCATGACCCTCAACTCTCGCAAAAAGAACCAAAGTATTACCTTTAAGATCTAGTGCAAGATTTCTTATGAACTTATTTCTACGTTCATGATTGATAATATATTGAACTTCTTCTTCAAAGTTTTCAAATTTATGTGCTGGGTGCTTCAGTAGAAGTACATTGATATCCAGTTTAGCAACATGACCCTTCGCCATTAACTCTTCGGTACGAATGATTTTATACGAAGCACCAAACAATCCCTCAAGAACCCATTTATGAGTTTGTGTTCCATCAAGTGTTCCAGTAAAACCAAAACGATATTTTGCATCAGCAAGTTTAGACATTATAGATATTAATGACTTTGATTTAAACTGGTGTGCCTCGTCTCCGATAACTACATTAAAACGTTCAAAGTATTTGCGGGGAAGTTTGTAGATAGACTGCCAAGTAGTAATAATGACTTGAGAATCCGTTTCTCTTTCCTTCCCCGCATATATCTTGTGGCAGTATGAACCTACATCCCAACCATAGTCTGCAAAGTCTTTATACATCTGCTCTACTAGCGAAGTCGTCGGAACGACTATCAGAATATTTTGTTTCTTCTCAACGTAATATCTCACAAGAGAATATATCATCAGAGACTTTCCAGAAGCAGTTGGGGATATCAACAACTTTCTATTATGTTTTAAAGCGTCGTATACTCCCTCAACTTGATAATCTCTCGGAGAATACTTACAAATAGCATTCATATAATCTTTTACACCTTCCTTTGAGATAAAGTCATTCGACTCAAAAGGAAGACCATAATACTTATTATCTACAAACTCATAAGTATATCCGTGGTCATCACAAAACTTTGTAATCTTATCCAACAACCCAACGTAAATCTCTCCGGTCTGAGTATTAAACAAATAAATTCGTCCATCCCACCATTTATTTTTATATGCTGGTGAAAATTTTGCATTGGGAACTTCAAATTGGAATGCGTCTCTCAGTTCATAATAAATATGAGGTTCTGCTTTTACTTGTAAATATACTTCATTCTTTTTTGATATAATCAAATGAGACATAACTCATAGGTTCACCTATGAGTATTTAGTTCATGTTGTCAAACTGATTTTCTAAAATAAGTCTATAAAAATTATCTCTCATCGCAATTAAGTTCTCTTGTTCTTCAGGATCTCCTCCCGACCATTTTTGAACTGCCTGTCGAAGACCTTCATGAATAAGTCTAATTCCTCTAATATTTAATTCGATAGAATAATATTCGTCGTCCATTAGTTAAAACCTGCTTGGAATTTGTGCCAATCGATTGAGTTCTTAATTTGAAAAGTTCTATTCGAAACTGTCTTGATAATCTCTTCTAAGAACTTGAGCATCACATCGTAATAACGAACTTTGAGGTCAATAGTATTTAACTTCTCATCGGCATCCATATACCTCTGTAATGCCTCTTTATCTCTAACTTTGTATGGGAATGGTTCTTCGGCATAAACCTCTGCTGTTGCCTTTCCTGTGTAGTAGTTATATCTTTCCAATCTTACTCGATTATAAGTTCCTCTTGCTTTCTCTCTCAAAAGAGTGATGGTATTATATAAAGTATAATATTTTGAATGGAGTTGTGGAATTTTCAAACTTTCGTCGTGGAGGTTGTCGGGGTCAATCTGGGAATCTTTTTCCCACATCTCCTGAATTTGGTCAAGATTCATAAGGGTGTTCTGTTATCAGCAGATAGTATATTATATACAGTATACTTGAAAGTTGCCTCTGCTGTAAAGTAATTGATATCAGTATCACTTGCTTTAAATTCGAGAGAAGTCAAATATATCGGAAATAAATCTTTAAATTTAACAATAGCAATATCATTGAAATTACTATTTAAAATGTGAAGACTACCATCACTGAATTGTCTATTTAAATCTCTTAAATCATTATCATCGGTTGTTAAATCTTTAAATTGTTGAGTTGTTTCTGGATAACCCAAACCAGTCAACCAGTTATGAATTGCCATGTAATTCTCTAAGTTTTCGTCAACTAGAAAACTTAGAGAAAAATCTCCATAAGATAACTTATCTCCAGGGATATCAATATTCTTAAGATAAGATGGTTGTGTTGCAGTTCCAAGATTGATTTCAGGAATTCTAGCAGAATTTGCAAAAAAAGAAACTTTTTTTTCTTTTGCTAATGTAAACTTAAAACCAACCGGAGATAGGAAGTTCCTATTGTTTATTTGGTTGGGAAAATTGCAAGTCATTTTTATTTTTATTTAGATAAAAAAAGAGACCCTTTCGGGTCTCTGTGAGAAATATGTGATTGCGATCACATCAAGTTTTGAACTTTGACTCTTCTGTAGTAACGGTTGTTGTTAGTTTGGAGTCTACCGGAGTCGTTAACTTCTCCGGTTCTTGCACCATCAGCAAATGGGTTGGAAACAATACCGTAACGAGTCTTGAATCCGATCTTGGGCTGGAAGGTGTTCTCTCCAACTGCACGAACCATCTGAAGAGGAACGTAAGGGCAATAGAACAGACCTGCGTCATAAGGTGAAGAACCCTTATAACCAGCAACATAGTACTGATCAGCAGAAACGTTTGCAGAATAAGGATCAATATAGACCTTATACTTACCAGCAAGAACACCTGCGAAGGTGTTACCAGTGTCATCAACGTTCAGGTTTGCATTGAGTGCAGGGGTGTAATCAAGTACACCAGCCATGGTTAGTGCGGAAGCAACATCTGCGGAACACAGAATCATGTTGCCCTTTCCTCTACGAGTTCTTTGTGCGATTGCGTTCGCATCTCTCTCGATTTGGAAAATAAGACCTTTGAACTTCTCAACAGACCAACGACCGTTGGAGTCAACATCAAGGTCAAAAGTACCTTGAGTTGCAACGTTTGCCTGAGCACCGGGTTCTGCAACCTTATAGATGGTTCTGATGACTTCTCTGTTGATTTCCGCAAGGATTTCAGTGGAGAGAATGTTGGCAAGTTCTGCCTCAGCATTCAAACCGTGGATTGCTTTGAGGTCTTGTGCCAGTTCCAGAGAATACTCTGCTTTCAGAGCACGGGACTTAGCAGTAACAGTGACTTTCTCAATCGAGAATGCCATCTCGTTGAATGCCTGACCATCTCCAAGATCCTCGGAGAATGCAGTATCCATGCCCTGACCAACGCCATAAGCACCTTGGGTTTGAGCAGTTGGACTCAGAAGACCTGGATTGGAAGGATTACTTCCAGCAGATTGTAAACCAGTAATTCCTAAACCAACGTTTGCTTCCTGATTAGCAACATATGGAGTAGCACTTCCGATTCCACTGTTAGAGAATCCAGTATCTGCTTCGTCGAAGAGTGCTTCTGCACCACTTTGATTCGTGAAGCGGGAACGCATTGCGAAGATCAGTCCAGTAGGACCGTTCATCGGTTGAACACCTGCGAGGTCATATGCGACCAGGTTAGGCATTGCACGTCTGATCAATGAGATCAGAACGGGATCGAAGTTATCGATGCCAGCTCCGGTGGAGTTGGTAGGTGCTTCAGAAAGGAATTCTCTTTCCTCTCTGATCATTTTTTCTTGGTTCTCCAGAAGAACTGCGGTAACCATTCTCTTATGAGCATCATTGATGCCTCCGAGACCCTCATGGTTGAGGATAGGTGCCCACTTCTCCTGAAGGTGTTCAGCATTGAAACCTTGCATTTGAATTTACCTTGTTAAAAATTTTAGTTTGATTTATAATTAAAAAATCACTTTTGAGAAACTCTGGTCAGAGTATCGAGATAGGATTCCATTAGACCAGTAACTGGTTGTGCAATGGACTCTGAACTCTCGGAAATATTCTCTGAGTTGTCTCTTTGAGAACCAGCATTTTCTGGGAAATAAGAATTTCTCAGTGTTGCTAGTTTCTCACGATAGTTGTCTTCACTATCAAACTCAACATTTTCTGCAAGACTGGCTAGTCTATCCTTTTGTGAAAGTGCAAGACCTTCGGATACCTCGGAGAAGATTACGTCAGCAACCGACTCAGCTAATCTTTGATTAAGAGCAATATTAGACTTAATTTGCTCGTTGAGTTTATATTCCATTTCATCTAATTTTTCTACCATTGCGGTAGTTACATCATATTTTTCTTCAGGGATGTTTACATAATGATCTTCAAAAAGACTTCTCATTCCAGTTAGGAATGATTCTGACATTTCTGCCTTGAGACCTTGCTCTACTGCGAGTTGATTTTCAGTAATCCACTCTTCGGCAACATACTCAAGGTATGCATCAACTCTATCAGTCAGTTCTTCTTTAATAAGAGTAACTTCTTCTTCGAGAGTTGTTTCATATTGCGCTTTCAGTTCTTCTTGAACTTCGGCAACTTTTGTCCTGATAGCAGTTTCGAAAATGGTACGTGCTTTTTCCTGGAAATCCTCAGAAAGTTCTTCACCGGCAAGCAATGCATCAACATCTTCTTCAATGTCATATTCTGCTTCGATGAATTCTCCTTCAGTTACTTCCTCTTCGTAAACTAAATCTTCAGCAGATGCAGTTGCATCTTCCTCTTCGACAACCTCTCCTTCAACTTCATCTTCTTCCTTCATACCACTAGGCATGGGTTCGGCAGGTTTTGCACCTCTATTCACAATGTCTTTGACAGTTGCGATTTTGGGTTCTGCAAATTTAGCAGAGTTATCGTCTACTTTATAATCTTCTGGAGTAGGACCACCGAGATCTTCGTAACTGCCAGTTTGACCAGGGGTCAAAACACCGGAAGCATTGCTTCCGGATTTTGGCATTGCCTCAGATGCAGCAGCTCCTTTAGTTACTACGTTTTCCATTTCTTGTAAATTGCTACCAACGGACATTTGATTTTATTAGATTTTTTATACTAATATATTTATTTATAATTTAAAGATTTGATAAGAATTCATTGAACAAGTTTAACTTATGTTCATCGAGAGTTCTTTGATCAACAAGAGTGTTAATTCTCTTCTGAGTTTTTTCTGCAAGTTGCTCACGAAGAATTCCTCCTTCCCAAATCCACGATTTTCCTTCCATAATTCCTGATACAAATGCATCAGGTGCAGAAGGGTCGGCAACGATATCAGCAGCAGTTGCTAACATGAAATCTTCACCAACAACTTTTATACCACCACGGTCTTCTTTCAAAGAACCAACACCACGAGAAGAAACTCCAAGCATCACACCTTCATCTAAAAGTGAAGATGCAATTTTACCCATAGGAGTATTGAGGATTTGTGCCTTACCTCTAAAATTACTACCCTCTTGAGTGAGTGAAGTAATCTTATGAGAAACACGGTCAAGATTTACGGTAGGTCCATCAGGATGACCAAGTTCTCCAAGAGCACGACCTTTATTAAGAAAAGTTTCACAATAACGTTTTACTTCTCTTGAAAGAGTATCCATAGGATACATTCTTCCATTACGATTTTTAAGGTCTGCTTGAAGGAAAACACCTTCAATATAAAGTTTCTTATTGGAACCTTTACCTTCGGTAATAATCTTTACGTTTGAAATTTCTTCTGTGATGAGTTTCATTTTATCTATACTTTTTAATAAATATTTAGTTATGCAAACACTCTATGTGGACTTGATGGTTTAACCTCATAAGATTCCCATCC
>Ga0208917_1000409_pt1 | contig 22174 bp, 26 predicted proteins | sample DEB08_DNA_10_FD_185500 | JGI IMG/M metagenome (GOLD analysis project Ga0208917, IMG submission 185500) | Aqueous microbial communities from the Delaware River and Bay under freshwater to marine salinity gradient to study organic matter... | ecosystem: Environmental > Aquatic > Marine > Coastal ...
CTACCACAAATTAAAAGATCACCCGTACCTCGTCCGTTCCAACTCCTCCAACCTGCTGGGATCATTGACCGACTCAATCCTGTTCCCCGTGCTGGCATTCGGAGGATTCCCCGTTTGGATCATTGCAGGACAGTTTGCAGCAAAGTGTGTGGGTGGATTCATCTGGAGTCTGGGAATCAACAAGCTCCGCACAGCAGAATGATTCACTATCACGGGACGAGAATTGCCGCGAGTGATGATCAGGTCACAAGGATTTTGAAGTCCAGACATGCCTGTGTGTCCTATGCGGATCTGTCACAGTTGTCAATTGTGCAAGAGGTTTGTCAGTCGTGGATGCTGGACAATGGGGCCTACAGTTTCTGGAACTCTGGCAAGACCACAGACTGGGAAGACTACTACAAGTTTGTCAGTGATCTGAAGGACCCGTGCTGTGATTTCTGGATCATTCCCGATGTGATTGATGGGACAGAAGATGAGAACAATGAATTGATTGAGAACTGTCCGTTGCCTGGAGGGACTCCAGTTTGGCATTTCAACGAATCACTGCAGAAGTTGGAGTGGTTGGCAGAACAATTTGAGAGAGTTTGTATTGGGACAACGGCAGGTTTGTCCCCAAATTCAGAGAATTATTGGGTTCGACTGCACCAGGCCCTTGACCGCATCACAGACAAGGACGGGAAGACTGCAATCAAACTACATGGATTACGGGCTTTACATCCAGAAATTTTCTGCAAGGTTCCCTTTGCATCCGCAGACTCTACAGCCGTAGGTCGGAACTTGAGTTTGAGCAGCAACTCCATTTTCAACAACTCCTCAACATTTGACAAATTGAGCATTCATGGCAGAGCAATGGTTTTGATAGATCGGATTGAATCGTTCAATGCTCCGAGGCATTGGGACCGTAATCACTCCAGTGTCCAGCTTGATTTATTCGGAGCACCCTAATGCAACTCAGTGAACTGATCCTGACCTACGAACGGCATCCAGATCTCTTTGTCGAGGACCTCTTGGGCGTGACCCCCCAGGACTGGCAGCGGGAGGTGATGTCTGCCGTGGCAAAGGGACAGCGGAGGTGCAGCATCCGCTCTGGGCATGGAGTCGGAAAATCATCTTGTGCCAGTTGGCTCATGATCTGGTTCCTCCTGACAAGGTATCCGGTAAAGATCGTGGTCACAGCACCAACGGCATCGCAGTTGTTCGATGCTCTCTTTGCAGAGTGCAAGCGCTGGATCAAGGAACTCCCCACCCCAATCAAATCGTTGCTGGAGATGAAGTCCGACCGGATTGAGCTGGGTTCTTCTCCGACCGAGGCATTCATCTCAGCCCGAACGAGCAGATCCGAATCCCCAGAATCCCTGGCAGGAGTCCATGCAGATCATGTGTTGCTGGTGGTCGACGAGGCATCTGGAGTACCGGAGTCGGTCTTTGAGGCAGCCTACGGATCGATGTCTGGGAAGGACGCCACAACAATTTTGCTCGGCAACCCCACCCGATCATCAGGGTATTTCTACGAAACGCACACAAGACTGCGGGACAGTTGGTGGACAAAACAGGTCAGTTGCTTGGATTCTCCCCTGGTCTCTCCAGACTTCATCCAAGAGATGGAACTGAAGTACGGTGCCCAGAGCAACGCGATGAAAGTGCGAGTATATGGTGAGTTTCCAACTGCCGAGGACGACACCCTGATCTCTCTGCATGCAGTCGAGCAGGCATCCAAGCGAGTAGTCGAACAACCGGAGGGAACCCCCGTAGTCTGGGGCCTGGATGTCGCACGGTACGGAGATGATGCGAGTGTCCTCTGCATCCGCCAGGGCAGACACCTCATCGAACTGCACAGCTGGAAGAAACTCTCATTGATGGAACTGTCAGGACGGGTGCTGGATCTCCTGAACAGTGCAGACGAACCTCCAGAGGAGATCCTGGTGGACAGTATCGGATTGGGGGCAGGAGTGCTGGACCGACTGCGGGAACTCGACATCAGTGCCAGAGGGGTGAACGTCTCAGAGAGTCCAGCAATGGCAGACCGATATGCCAATCTCCGTGCAGAACTCTGGGACTTGACGAAGCAATGGTTCAGCGAGGAGGTGCAGATCCCGAATGATGACAGTCTGATTGCAGACCTGACGGCCCCACGATACTCGTTCAATTCATCGGGGAAGATGATCGTGGAATCGAAGGCCGAGACCAAGAAACGTCTGGGCAGATCGACAGACTTTGCAGATTCGTTGGTGCTGACCTTTGCGAGTACAGCAGCAGGCGCATCTGGGCAATACCGGAGGAAGAAGAGAGGCCGCAGAAGGAATGTGGGAGGAGTGGTTTGAGTTCCAACTTTTTCCAACCAAATTCCAACTAAATCCCCCAGTAATTTATACATATATATATAGGAGCAATTGGAATGGTCCTTTCTGACGAGAAACTGATGGAATTGATCCACTCTGGCTACATCCCTTCAGATGTCCATTTGGGGCCCTGTTCTGTGGATCTGACTCTTGCCGAGGACTACCTGGTGCCGCACTTGCCGGAAGATCGTCCCTACCTCACAATTACGGAAGACTACCCCCACAAGTTGGCCCCAGTTGAGACCTTTGTTCTTTACCCACAGAAGTTTGTGTTGGCCTCAACGAATGAACTGATCAAGATTCCAGATCACATGTGCGCAGTCGTGCATGGGAGATCGAGTGTGGGACGTCTGGGCATCCAGGTACAGAATGCAGGTTTCATTGATGCTGGATTCACCGGACAGATCACCCTCGAGCTGGTGAACCAATCCAATGCTCCAGTGTTGCTGAAACCCAACATGCGAATCTGCCAACTGGTGATGCACAATCTACATGGACAGTCGAAGAGACCGTACCGAGGGAAGTACCAGGGACAGGTGGGTCCCACTCCATCGCGGATCAAGGAGGACGAAGAATAACACACATTTAACTTGCATCTCCTGCAAAACCTTGCTGCAGTTTCCGGTAATCTGAGTAATCCGAATTATCTGGAGACAGATGGCAATTACTTACCGAAACGAACGGTTTGCTGGGTACAACAAGGCCAAGCGAACCCCCTCCCATCCAAAGAAATCCCATGCGGTGCTTGCCAAGGAAGGAGACACCGTCCGCTTGATCCGCTTTGGACAGCAGGGAGTCCAGGGTGCAGGGTCCAATCCCAAGACTAAGTCGGAGAAGGCCCGTCGAGCATCCTACTATGCCCGTCACAACGCCCAGGGCAAACCGACCTCCAAACTCTCTGCAAAATACTGGTCGCACAAAACAAAATGGTGAAATGAAACCAGGACTCTACGCAAACATCCACGCAAAGAAAAAGAGAATCGCAGCACAGAAAGCTGCAAAGAAGGCAGGCAAAAATGTGAAAGTGGAGAGAATGCGAAAACCTGGATCTGCAGGCGCACCAACGGCAAAGGCATTCAAACAATCCGCAAAAACGGCAAAGAAGAAATAAATGGCTGAATCCCCCACCCCGATGACTGCAGAAGACCTCAAAGCCTGGATTGCTGGCACGATCCAAGACTCTGTGGACCACATTGACGATGAGGTCTCACCAGTCCGTGCCTCTGCATTCCGGTACTACCTCGGTGCCCCGTTCTCTGACAGTGGAGACTCACCTGCAGAAGAAGATGGCAGATCTCAGGTCGTCAGTCGGGAAGTCCATGATGCTGTACACTCGATGCTCCCCTCTTTGATGCGGGTCTTCTTCAGTCATGACAAATCCTGTGAGTTCATCCCACGAGGACCTGAAGATGTCGCAGGTGCCGCACAAGCCACAGAGTTAGTCAGTTGGTATTTGGAACAGAGCAATGCCTACAGTGTCTTTGCAGATGCCATCAAAGATTGTCTGATCAAGGGCGAAGGCATCATCAAGGTTTGGCACGAGACGCAGTACGACATTCAAACACGAGAACTGCAGGGCTTGGACGAGCTGCAGATCGGTCTGTTTGTGCAGGAAGGATATGAGGTTACGTCAAGCGAAGAGTTGGAAGATGCTCCAGGTTTGTATTCGGTCGTGCTGACGAAGCGAACTCCACGGGGCAAGATCCGGCTGGAGTGTCTTCCACCAGAAGAATTTTTGATCAACAGAACAGCTACCTCCTTGGATGATGCCAAGATCGTCGCGCACCGACAACTGCTGAGAGTCGGAGACCTGGTTGAACTCGGCTACCCCTACGAAACGATCATCGAGTACAAAGGATACGAGGATGATTTTAGATCAAACGAAGAATGGAATCTGAGGCACCCGAACTGGCGGGAAGAGGACGACACCGACAGTGACCCTAGCAATCGATTAGTCCAGTACGTTGAGAGTTTCGTGCGTGTCGATGCCGACGGAGATGGAGTGCCGGAACTGCGGAGGATCTGCACGATCGGCAACGCTCATGAGATCATCATGAACGAACCTGTCGATTCTCACCCTTTCCTCTTGATCCGCAAAGATCCCTTACAGCACACCTGGAGAGGCATGTCTCTCTATGATGAACTCGCAGACATCCAACGGATCAAGAGTGCAGTGATGCGGAACATGCTGGACTCTCTGTCTCTGTCCACCAGGCCAAGGATCTCCTATCTGGAATCTGCTGTGGACTGGGAGGATCTGGCGAATGACGAGGTCGGGGCACTGATTCCAATGCGACAGGCAGGCGCAATCCAGATGCTGGAAATGCCCTTTGTCGGAGCAGCCGCATTCCCTTTGTTGCAGTATTTGGATCAAGTCAAGGAGACCCGCACAGGGATCTCCAAGGCATCCCAAGGTCTTGATGCCGAGCATCTCCAGTCCACCACGAGCATTGCCGTTTCAGCAACACAGAAGGCAGCCCAGGCAAGGTTGGAACTGATCGCCCGAAACATTGCCGAGTCTGGTTTCAAACCGTTGTACAAGAGACTGCTGCAGCTCACCTTGTTGCACATGGACCAACCGACCGTCATGAGACTGCGAGGTGAATTCGTCCAGGTCGATCCCCAGAGTTTTGCAGACTACGATGTGCTGATCACCCTCCCACTGGGACGAGGATCTGAAGAAGAGAGACGCCAAGCACTGCTGGGACTGCTGGAGAAACAGGAGATGCTGATTGCCCAGTACGGACCCATGAATCCGATCGTCGGACCAGAACAGTATTACCAGACTTTGCAACGTCTCTTTGCAGATCAAGGACTGGGTGCCGAGGCAGGATCATACCTCCGTCCTCCACAGCAGATGCAAGCTCTCTTGCAACAACAAATGCAGCAAGTGATTGCACAACAGAACGAAGAACCAAAACCCTCACCAGAGGAGATGCTGGCTCAGGCAGAGATCCAGAGGAAACAGCTCGAGGTTGCCCAACGTGCCGAGGAGATGAAACGAGAGGACGACAGGAAGAGGGACGAGATGGAAGCAGAACTCTTCCTCAAATTGAAGGAACTCTCCTTCAAGTACCAGCAACCGATTGATGCCTCCCCACTGCTGGATGCCCTGACCCGAAACCGTGAGCTGGAACGAGTGGACCAGGTGAGACAACAGCAGTTGTACGAACAGCAGTTCCAGGCACCTCAACCCCCACCAGGACAGATGCCCGCATGAGACCTCAGAGGTACGGATCTAGACGAAGAGCAGTACAACAACAACCAGGTCTGCTGGATGACTGGGAACTGCTGGACTATCTGGGTCTAGTTGCTCCCATGATGCCAACTGCCTTGCTTGGAGATCCTTTCAGTCCAATAGAAGCAATGGCAGGAGAAGACTCTGACATCAAACGATATCAACAGAATTATTTTGATATTACTCAAGGCAATCCTGCTCGGTACAAAGACTTGCCTATCTTTAATCCTGCAGATTATCCAGGGAAGACTATTGCTCCAATCAAGGCAGATTTGACGACTGGAGGGAAGACTTACACAGGGATTGACTCATCTAAGATTGACGATCCTGTCCCGATGATGGGTGGCCCTGAGTATGTGGTTGAACCTGGCAGAGAGTCTTTACTATTCCCTGAAGAGGCAATTGCAAACAGTAAAAGCAACACAACCTCTATGTGGGCATCAAGTCCTAAAAAAGCATTGTTAGGAGGGCAAAGTAAATTACCTCCAACAAAAGGAGGTGCTGACTTTGTGACTGTTCATGCACTTAGTCAGGATGCTCATAAATCTAATCAATCATTGATGGACAGCACATTACGGACTGTTGGTGCATATGTCCGAGATGGACGGATTAGTCCTAATGATATTGTAGAATTGAACAAATTGATCCGAGTCCAAGTGCCAGACTTCCCTGGGTTAGAAGACCCCAGTTCATATGAAAAAACGGGACAGATGACCTTTGACCAACGTGCAAAAATTTTGAACATTTTGGCAAAACCAGGTGCTGAGAAATACAACGTTCCGCCAATTTCAAAAATTTTAAATGAAACTCGAAGTGCGGAATTTCATGGAACTAGAAAGAATCAACCGATGCTTGTCTTGAAACCACATCGAGACGCACAAGGCAACTTGATTCCTTTACGATTAGGTCGAGACACAGAGGCACTGCACAACTCTTACGGTAAGGGGTTCGCAGGCGAGGTCGTTGGACGATTTGCAGCACCCGTTGCTCCAGATGCCTTGTATCCAGATTTTTATCGAGAAAAACGATCTGCAGGTAAACTAGACAAAAATATTGATTGGGAATTGGCCGACAGGTCTCAACCTGTTCAGACGATCAATCAAGAAGTGATCAGTAGAACAAGAGCAACACCTTATCAATATATACGCTCACCACGACAAGCAGAGTTGGCAATTGAGGCAGGTCTAGGAAAATTCCGAGATTCAAAGGCCAAGGTAGATGATGGAGGAGTTTCTCCTGCAGATTTTTCTCGCCAGTTGCGATCTTCTCCAGCATCTGCGGCACTAACACAATATTCAGAGAAGGATCTGAATAAAAAAATAAAATCTGGGGAGATGGAACTTTTCCAATTAGGCAAGGATTCTAAAATTGGATTCGGTCTGCAGTATGGTCAAAGTTATTTAAATGATTACGGTTTTGATTCTCCGGTTTTGTCTTCTGACGATGTGCGGATTGTTTCTGTGTTCAACAACGAACCTGGGGCAAGTGGGGTAGGAGGACCAGGCACAATGTTAAAGGCGTTGTCAAAAGGTGGGAATGTCCTTGATGCCTATGCAGTCCCAACACCAGAGAACCCGTCAGGGTTCCTTCCTAAAGTTTATGAAAAGTTTGGATTTTCTGAAGTTGGCAGAATCCCATTTAGTCGAGAATTTTTCATTGAGGACATGGAGAAAGCTGGAAAAAATGGGAAACAAGCGTATAATGATTTAGTAGAATTTTGGTTAAGCACTGGCTGGAATCCCACAATGGGAGAACCAGACATTGTGATCATGAAATATACTGGAGATCCAGATGTTAGATCAAACCCAGTCCGAGAATTTTTTGAACAGGGTCGTCTCGGTGTTAGGTCTGGAAGAACAAGGATCAACACCGCAGCAGTGGCGAGTGTTGGTGGACGAGTTGGAGGATTTGCTGGAGACACGGTCACCGGATCAAATATCCGACCAGATGATCCAAGGATCATGGAAGGTCGCAACCCACCTGCATCCCGTGGACGGTTCCCTGCGTTATTAGATGAGATCATTAACCTCTCCAATCAAGATGTTTACAATCTTGGCCTAGATAAGTACGACGTTAAAGCCCTTAGAAACAAATTAACTTCCTTGCTTTTTTAACTAAAAAGGCAGGGATTTTTGCGTTCAAAATTTAAGGAACCCATGCCCAACCCGATGAAATTCAAACCCTGTCCCACCTGCCCAGCACCAAAGGTCTGTGCAAAACTCGGCAGGTGTATCAAACAACAGAAAGGCAGAAGATGAGTGACCCTACAATACGCATAGGTGATGCTGCCAAGAAAATCCTGCAGGAAGATGCCGTGAGGCAAGCATTTGACGATCTCAAGTCTGGCCTAGTCCAGCAATGGATTTCCGGTAAGACTGCAGAAGATCGAGAGCACTGCTGGTATGCGTATCATGCCGCAACCAACCTGCAGAACGAACTGAACGCCCAGGTCCAGCGGAGTATCCGCAGGAAGAAACAAACCAAAACAGAGGAGTGATTTAGATGAGTGAATATGCGGATTCCGTGAATGTCCCAGCAGAGACTGACGGAGCACCCCAGACCCCTGATATGTTGGTAGCTGACAAGTTCGATGATTTACTTGGCACTCGACCAAACCCGCAGACCGAAGAAGTTGACGAACCTCAAGACGAGTACGAAGACGATGTACAAGACACACAAGAAGAAGAACAAGAAGAAGTAGAGGTCCAAGCAGAACCTGAACTCTACAAAGTAATCATTGATGGGGAGGAGGTCGAGGTCTCCCTCGATGAGCTGCAGAAGGGATACAGCAGACAGAGTGACTATACCCGCAAGACCCAGCAACTCGCACAGCAAAGAAAAGAGGCCGAGGCACTGCAACAGGACTATGCTCAACGGGTTCAGCAACTCAATCAGTTTGCCCAACAGATTCAGCAGCAACCGGACATCCCAGAACCTGCTTGGACTGCAGATCCACAAGCCTGGGAACGTCTGCGACACGAAGATCCAGTTCAGTTTGTGCTTGAAAAGGATGCAGCACGGGACCGACAGTTGGCACGACAGGAACGTGCCCAGCAGATGCAGTACCTGCAATCAGAACAACAGCAGTTGCAACAGCAACAGTTTGCCCAGCATCTCGAAACCGAACGACAGAATCTGTTGGAGTTGATTCCAGCATGGACCGATAAAGAGACCGCAAAGACCGAGAAGGCCGAGATCCGTAAGTTTGCTCAAGAGAAATTTGGTCTGACCGAGCAAGACCTCTCTGCAGCATACGACTCCCGCCTTGTCGCAATTTTGTACTCAGCCTGGCAAGCGAACAAGACTACCTCGCAGGCCAAGCAACAACTGAAGAAGAGTCCTGAATCGACTGTGAAAACAGCACCGAAGATGGGCCGGAATTTTACCCCAACCGATGAAGGTGCATCACGACTCAAAAAGTCAATGCAACGCCTACAGAAGTCTGGGAAGAACCAAGACGCAGTTGCAGTGTTTGATGCGTTATTGCGTTGAACCTGCAAATTTTTTTGCCCAATATGGGTAATCTAGATTATTGGAGTAAGTCACAATGGCACTTCTAACGAATGCCTCCACCTCGTATGACATTAAGGCGTCGGGAACCGAGGAGGATGTAATTGATATTAAAGAGATTGTTTATAACATCTCTCCCACTGAGACCCCATTCGTCAACAGTGTAGGGACCCGCAACGTCTCAAACACCGTCTTTGAGTGGATCACAGAAGAGTTGTCCGCAACCTCAACCACAACCGACCTGGAAGGGGATGCCATCAGTGCAGCAGCAGCCTCACTGACCACCCGAAACAGCAACGTCTGCCAAATCATGTCGAGGGCAGTAGCTGTGACAGGGACTCAGTCTGCGATCAAACTCTACGGTGAACGACTTGCCGCTTAACTAGGGAACTAGTTATGAAAAACTCCGTGAATTGCTGGGAAGTCCAGACCGGACAATCAGCAGCCAAGCCCAGAAATGGGAAGGTTCAACGACTAGCCGAAAGGCGTACACTCAAGCGAGTGGAAGTGCGGAGCACCCTGATCGGGTGAAGATATAGTCTGAACTGCCTGGGAACAGGTAGCAGTCCCGAATGGGACGGGTCAGGGAGTAGCGAACCTGATTGAACATATTGAAGACATCGCAGATGGCCCATCAGATGGCAAGACGCACCAAGGAACTCAAGCGCAGTGTCGAAGCGGCACTCTTGAGCAACCAGGCCCGCAACAATGGTGCTGCGGCAACAGCCCGAACGAGTGCAATGATTGGTGCCTGGTTGGACACCAACACCGACTTTGATGGTGGTGGTGCAGATCCGGTGACTCCAGGCTCAACAGCCCGAACGGACTCTGGAGTTCAGCGAGCATTGACTGCCTCAATCATCAACACGGTGATGCAATCGTGCTACACGGAAGGCGGTGAACCAGATCGCTTGATGGTCGGACCTTTCAATAAGACCGTGGTTTCAACATTGACCGGACGATCTATTGCCCGTGAGATGATTGATTCCAACACTGCTGGTAGCAACGTAACCGTAAAATGTGCGGCCTGATCTGGGAACAGATCAGTGAAGAACCCTGTGAATTGCTGGGAACTCCCAAGCGGACAATCAGCAGCCAAGCCCAGAAATGGGAAGGTTCAACGACCATTCCGAAAGGAAGTAGGATCAAGCGATCCGAAGCGCAGGGCACCCCGAACGGGTGATGAGATGGTCTTCTCTTTACAGCAATGTAAAGCAGTCCGAAAGGACGGGTTGGTTTTAGCGTAACTAACTGAAAATAAAGGATTTGCTACAGACTTTGGAGACCTACAGGTCATGCCAAATCGATTCCAGCGAGAACGTGACGCTTTCTTGATCTCGCCAGAGTATGCCAAGGTTTCCTACTTGAGAAATTTCCAGGTCAGTACCCTCGGAAAGACTGCAGATGCTGAGACCAAGCACTTGGTGGTCGAAATGGGTCTGGAGATGACTCAGGAAGCAGCTCATGCTGGGATCTTTGATCTGACCACTTCCTAATCCTTAATAAAACTGCAGGTTTTTAGAATGCTGACCAAACAGATTTTAGATCATACGGGCAACATCATGAGTGAATTCATCGTCGATGAAGTAGACTCACGAAACCTGCAGATTCACCATAAGGTCACGCAGGATGTTGAGCCAACATTGAAGTTAGCCAAGGTCCTGCGTGACAACCAGCACCTTGATAATTTTGCAAACAAAGATTCCGGCTGGAAGAGAGTTGCCGAGATTCCCAGAGTTCTCTACGACCAACTCGCGCAGCAAGGGATCACCAGGGACAAGAAGAAGTTCAGAGCATGGTTGAATGATTATGCCAATCGTCCATTCCGAGTTTGGGAGGGACACCTATGACGTTCGATGAATTGAAATCCAACATCGCAGACTGGCTCAATCGAACGGATCTGACCTCGGTCATCCCGACCTTCATCACCTTGGCGGAAGCCAGGTTGAACCGACAGCTCAGGACGACCAATCAGTACACTCGTGCAGACATCTCAACGAGTGATCAGTACCTCTCGATGCCCTCCGACTTCCTAGAGATGCGGCATCTGCGGATGACCTCCCCGAAAGAACGGGACCTGGTGGAAATTGCAGCTCATTCGATCAATGAGTACACCGACACTAATTTCATTGCAGGACTGGCAGACTCGTATCCCAGATATTTTGTCTACGGCAATGCCTTGCGGATCATCCCCACCCCTGCAGAGTCGATCACCTACGAAATGTTTTACTACGCCAAGATCCCCGCACTGAGTACAACCAATACAACGAATTGGGTCAGCACCTCTCACCCAGACGCATATCTCTACTACAGTTTGATGCAGGCCGCACCGTATCTGGGAGAGGATGAACGGATCGGAGTTTGGGCACAGCAGGCAGAACGTGCCGTTGCTGAGATCCAGGCATCAGATGACCGAAGGAGAACGAAGGGGTCACGGCATAGTCTGAACTTCCAGGCCATGTCATGAGCACCTCGATCAAATATGGGACGACCAGGTACGGGATCGGACCCTATGTCAAACGGTTTGAGTTTGAACCTGAATCAGATCCGACTACGGATTGGACAGACCGAGCAGACACCACTGCAGAGATTTGGACGAAACGACCGGATACACAACCAGAAGATTGGGTAAGTTATGGCTCTAAGTGATTCCCCTCCTACCACTACTCAGTATTCGATCACGCTTCCTGAAGTTGGGAAGAATAAAAACAACTGGGGTGTAATTTTGAATGCTGCAATTGAGTCTGCAGCATCAAATCTGAAGAACGTGGATGACACCCTTGGAGACGCGGCAGACTCCGCGACTCCATCCTTGGCCTATCAACTGACTCAGGCAGTCACCAATGCGAGCACTGCTGCTTCCAACTCTGCAACTGCAATTACGGTTAGTAGTAAACTCACAAATAATGCCCTCGTTGCACTCACGAATGATGTGAACACAGCAGTGACCAATGCCGCGACTGCGTCCAGTAACGCAAGTGCTGCCAAGACTTCGGCAGATGCTGCACTGGTTCTCGCCAATGACGGATATTACGCAGCAAACTGATGCCAACAACCAGCAGTTTCTACACAGATTTAGAGTACCCAACGGTCAACCAGGATGGTGACACCTGGGGCACTCTGACGAATGAATATCTCGATGGGTTGCTGACGAAACTCAAAAATCTGAGTGATCGGATCAATTCGGCAGGAGTGGGTTCAGATAGTGATCTCTCTCAGATCCTCAGAGACATTTCTCAGTATGAGAACATCAATGCCAGTATTCCGACAACGGTCAAATCTCTATTTGGCATCATCGACCTCAAGGCAGCAGATACCTATTCTTACGCAACTGCCTGGAATGCGACCTACGACAGTTATCTGCAGGGATTCAGTCTAGTCCCTCCAGGTTCTGCTGCGGCAGTGCAAAGTTTTGACTACGACCTGCTGGCAGAAAAACTCAGACCCTTTGTTACCCAGGCAGAAAATAATATCTCTCAGGCGAACTCAGACATTGCGCATGTCAATGCGATCTTGGCACGACTGGCTGCAGGTGCCACTCTCCAACCTGTCTACATTCCCATCATTGGGGATTCTGGAGTTTCAGGGCAGTTGACGATCACAAAAAACGCAAACGGTGCTCAGGAGAATATGAGCTTTGAACCAGATTCTGGTGATCACACCAACTGGCTGAATGCAACTTCCACTTTATTGGGAATTGGAGCAGGCACTGCCAATTCCAGTGATGCGACGAATGTCACCATTAGTTATGGAACCCTGATGTTCACAGAAGATGGATATGCCCTGCAAGAAACCTTTTCCGCCAGCACAGCACTGTTCACGATCACCGAACTCTCAGGGTTTACTGTGGTTGGGACAAATAATTATTCTGTGCCTGGAGTGGAATCAGGAGCATTGACGGATTGGACGAACACAGCTGGATTAAAACGAGTTCGATTTGCCTTCAATGGGCAACCGAACACTGGGGATCTTTCGGCAGGACAATCGAAGACGGTCTCCGCCTCTTTACGAATGAGACAGTATTCTCAGAGGTATTTGTACTGATGGCAAATTTTACAGAAACGACGAACTACAGTTTCAAGAAACCCACAGTTGGAGCAGACACAGATCAGTGGGGCACGCACCTCAATGAGACCATCGACGGTGTCGATTCTCAACTGAAAACCCTGGCAGATTCGATCACATCCCAGCAGTTGGAACAGTTGGGGAACGTGGTCAATGTGACTCCGGTCGATGATCAGTTTCTCAGGTACAACGGAACAAATTGGACTGCTGAAACCGTCACGATCCCCGATCTGCTGAATGACCTCTCAAATGTTTCAGGGACCCCCTCCTCTGGGGATGTCCTAACGTACAACGGTTCTGCCTGGGCACCTGCCTCCGTCACCTCGGCAGCAGTCACAGATGGTTCTGTGACAAATGCCAAGCTGCATCCATCGTTGCAAACAGTAATTGGTAGGATCTTGGTGACAGATGATGATGACAGTCCTACCGATAATCAGATTCTGGTCTACAGCACTTCAGATGCTGAGTGGCAGTATGCAGATCAGGCTGGTTCGACACTCCAGACGTTGACGGATGTCAGCACGACAGGTCTGAGTGATGGGGATCTGATGAAGTATGACGGGACTGCAGGAGAGTTTGTTTTTATCGATGCAGCAGCTGCACGGACTTTGTTATCTGTAGATGTGAGTGGAACAGACAACTCTACCCCTGTGACCTTGAATGACAACTCTCACGACTACCTGACTCTCAGTTCGCAGCAAATCACCCTCGGCCCGATTGTATTGACGGATGACGTTTCAGGGACTCTCCCCATTGCAAATGGAGGGACCTCGGCAAGCACTGCTTCCGGTGCCAGGACTGCTCTAGGACTGGGAGGACTCGCAACTCAGTCCACAATCACAGAATCGCAGATCAGTGACCTGCAGTCCTACATTACTGCGAGTTCGACTGACACCCTGACGAACAAGTCTGGCAACATTTCCCAGTGGACGAATGATTCTGGGTATCTCACAGCAGAAACAAATGATCTGACCAACGTCTCAGGGACCCTCGGAACTGGAAATGGGGGAACAGGACTGACAGCAATCGGGACTGCAAACCAGGTCCTGGCAGTCAATAGTGGTGCGACTGGACTAGAGTTCCAAACGATCTCCATTACTGAATCCCAGATTTCGGATCTGCAGAGTTATCTGACTGCCGAGGTAAACGATCTGAGTTCATCTGTGACTTGGGCCAATGTCCCAGATGCAAATATCACCCAATCCTCAGTAACTCAACACCAGGCTGCACTCTCCATCACAGAATCCCAAATCAGTGATTTACAGAGTTACTTGACTGCTGAGAGTAATGATCTTAGCAGTGTGGTCACTTGGGCAAACGTCCCTGATGGGAACATTACCGAATCCTCGGTCACCCAGCATCAAGCTGCACTATCAATTACTGAATCACAGATCAGTGACTTGCAATCCTACTTAACTGCCGAGGTAAACGATCTCGGAACAGCAGTGACAGGCACACTTGGGACAGCAAACGGTGGGACAGGACTGACTGCGATTGGGACATCAGGTCAAGTGCTAAAGGTCAACTCTGGCGCAACTGCTCTGGAATTCGCAGATGAATCAGGTGGGGGCGGAATCACAACAGGAAAGGCAATCGCAATGGCAATCGTATTTGGATAAAAAATGGCAGCACCTAATATTGTTTCAGTTGGTACGATCACAGGGAAAACGGCAGTCCAGGCAATCGGGACGAGTGCCACGGCAATCGTTACGAATTCAGCAGCATCTGGAAAAGTTTTCAAACTAAACACATTACTAATCAGTAATGTCGATGGATCTGCGAGTGCAAATGTGACGGTCGATCTGTACAGATCCAGTACGGCTTACCACATCATAAAATCTGCACCCGTCCCTGCAGGTTCAACTCTGGATATTTTAAGCACTACGAGTGTGTACTTGGAAGAAGGGGATGCCATTCGGCTAACTGCCAGTGCTGCTAGTGATCTGGAGGGGATCGCTAGTTACGAGGAGATTTCAGAATGAGTTACATTGGGGGAAATACCAATCCAGGTAATTATATCGGCAGTCATCCGGTTATAGGTATCGCCAGCAGCTTTCCGAGTTTCCGTAATCGGATTATCAATGGCAATCTAAGCAACCCAATCAACCAACGAGGTGCTGGATCAATAACTGCGTCAACAGGCTATACTTATGATCGTTGGTACTACGATGGATCAACTTATTTGTATCAGGCCATTGAAGACAAAAACGTCAACAATGGGACGTATGTAATTAGTTGGGAAGGTTCTGGAATCAATGCTGCGTGGAAGGTTTCCACAGACACTACTGCTAATAACGGCCCAGATGCTACTTCTGGATTCACAAGCGTTTCCAATGGTGGAACATTTACGGTGAATGAAGGCACAGAATACAGTAAGCATTTGTGGATAAGATTCGATGGAACACTAGCCAATCTAGATAAAGTAATGGTGGAAGAAGGCACAGTCGCAACTCCTTTTGAGCATCGGCCCATTGGGACAGAGTTGGCGTTGTGTAAACGTTATTACCAGAAATCATTCGCATTAACTCAGACTCCAGCACAAAACGACTCAAATAATCATTTCAATTTTTCTCTCGCAGCAGATGGTGCTAGCAATGGCACTACATCGTATATTTTCCCCGTTGAGATGAGAGCAGCACCCACAATTACTACATTTAATCCCTATGCTGCTAATAATAATTTTCGAAAACCAAATTCTTTAACAGATTACAGTGTTTCAGTGACTAGTACATCTAAGCATTTTTTGTTTTACAGTACAAGCAGTGGGACAGTCGCACTTAGTGGACATTTTACAGCAGCAGCGGAGTTATAGATGTATCAAAAAACTAGTAAAATTATGGGGATTGAAAATGCCGTGAAACGGTTAGAAGACAACGCCTTTATCCCATTCGACCCAGCAAACACAGACTACAAAGCATATTTGCAATGGTTAGCCGAAGGCAATGAACCACTCCCTGCTGATGAACCAGAAGGAGAAACAGAATGAAACTAATACTTTTACTCCCACTCGCACTACTCGGATGTAGCGACTACCCAGCTTCTGAGGGAAACGATAGCGAAGCGAACCCGATTGAAATTCATATCAACATTGACACTCAAAACAATCTGACTGATCCAGCGGATAACGATTCAATGCAGGTTGATGTGGATTCAAACAGTGACAGTGATTCTAGCAGTGACAGTGATTCTAGCAGTGAGGCAACCATTGATAACAGCACAGGTTTGATTTATTACGAATTTAAAATGATCAACTGAGACCCAGCAATGCCAACAGAAGCAACGGGAATAGTATCGATAATCAATGAGGTCGGAGTAGTGACTGCTGCCCTTTGTTTTTCTGCATGGCTTGTGGTTTATCTCCTCAAGGGGTTTGAGCGAGAACGAACCCAGTGGTTGACGAAAGATGATCTAGCAGACCAAGAATTACGACTTTTAATGAAGGAGTCAAATCAAGCTCTTACTGGGGTGTTGAAGGAAACAAACAGCACACTACTGGAAATGAAAATAGCAATCACCAAACTTGAGGAATCAATTAATAAAGGGACTCGGTGAAACTCCTCCTCCCTCTGTTACTTCTCAGTACGACAGCAGTTGCTACAGAGTTGGAATACAAAACCCACTTCCTCTTCACCTGGTCTAGCAGTTGTGTGCAGAAAATCCTCCCAGATTACCAACGCCAGGGGATGCCGTATGCGTTTGCCGTTAGTATGGCAAGTCAGGGTTGTGGATGTGTCATTGATGAGTTTCGTAAACATCACACCCAAGACGAGGTGCTGGGGTTTAGTGATGATGAGAGGATGGAGAGATCCATGTACTACACACGAATCTGTGTAGGTGAAATTAAGGAGATGTGATGTCAGTCAGTGAATCCAAAAATTTCAGTCGTGATGAATTGAAATGTAGTTTTTCTGGGGAGTGCGAGATTGAGGAAGATGCGCTTAACAGACTGCAGGCACTGCGGGAGGAGTGGGGGAAACCCATTAAACTGTCCTCTGCATTTAGAAGTTCTTCCCATCCGCGCGAGAGATTAAAACCAAATGGGCCAGGATACCATCACGGGAAAAACGGAAATGGTGGGCAGGCATTCGACTGTCTTATTGCTGGGGAAGATGTCGTCCCTTTCATTGCTCTAGCGATCAAGCATGGATTCCGAGGGATTGGGGTCTGTCAGTCTCCTAAAACCGAATGGAATCAGAGGTTTATCCATATTGATACACGAGACAAATACGCTTGTTGGAGTTACTGATGGAATGGTTAGAAATGATTAACTCAGCAGTTGATTCCGGGGGAGTCGAGCTGATTCTGACTGCAGTCGGACTTCCTGCTGCAGCCGTCGGAGTGGGGATCTATCGCAAGGTCAGGAAGACTAAAAAAATGAAGGAGCAGATCCTTGGCTAAACGATTAGTAGAGATTGCTCTCCCGCCAGGGTTTGTGGACGGGACCCCTCGCATGATCAAACAAAGATGGATCTCAGGGAACCATGTCCGTTTCCGAGATGGACGACTCCGACCTATCGGGGGATGGCAGGAGTTCCCCCTCTCACGACATTCTGAGACTCTGGACTCTGCCTGCAGAGGCCACCACCAGTGGAGGAATAACCTGGGAGTTGGGTTGATGGCCTTTGGGACTGCAGGATCTGGCGCACCAAATTATGGAAAACTCTACGCTGCAGAGATCGGCAATCCTGCCACATTCACAGACTCGACTGCAGATACCACCGATGGCAGTGATCAGATTACTGTGGATGACGGAACTGCCTATGAGATTGGAGATTTGATTTCCGGTGCCGGAATTCCTGCAGGGTCATCAATCACCGCAGTTTCCACCAACACGATCACGATCAGTGAGACCGCAACGGCAACTGCAACGAACATCACCGTCACGGTCACGCCAACCCTATCAAGACAACGTCTGTATGACATCACCCCCCCTGGATACCAGGCAACAGGAGATTCCGAGTTTCGGCCTGGGATGGGATACTGGTATTACGGTGAAGGGTATGAGTATGGTTCTGTGTTCAATGGTGCGGGATCTGCCTCTTATTCCCGACTGGCGCACTTTTCTATGGATAATTTTGGCGAAAACCTGATCGGGTGCCAAAGCGGAGACAAGGGCATCTTCTACTGGCAAGGAGATCCTGCGACTGCTGCAGAAGAGATCACCACAACTAACGGATACACGGAGAATGCTCCGACTGCTGTTGCGGTTTTGGTCACCCAGGAACGTCATGTTTTGGCACTGGGTTCCGCAGGCGATGCTCGGCAGATCAAATGGAGTTCGCAGGAAACTGTTGATGTCTGGACCCCCAGTGCCACTAACACGGCAGGAGATCTGATTCTGCAGACCACGGGCTACATCGTCTGTGCAAAAAGGGTCGTCGGAAACGTGCTGGTCTGGACATCCGTTTCTGTCCATCAACTGAATTATTTGGGACCTCCATTGGTTTATGGAGTCAACAAACTCGCAGATGGTGCAGGGGTCTTCTCTCCTTACGCAATACACTCCAGTTCAGAGATCACCTGCTGGCTTAATAAATCTGGATTCTGGGTTTTCGATGGATACGCTCGACCCCTTGAGTGTCCGATTCAAGATCGGGTCATGAGAACAGTCGATTGGTCCCAGGAAGGACTGATCTATTCAGGTGGGAATAGCGAATTTGGAGAAGTCTGGTGGTGGTGCCCTTCTCGGTCTGGGACTTCAGGAAGATGCTCGTACTATGTAGTTTACAACTATCGTGATGGAGTCTGGTACGACTCACTGCCTGACTCTGGGATCACCAGAAACTGCTGGATGGATAAGAATATTCTTAACTCTCCCATTGGAATCGATCCTTCAAATAATACCATCTACACCCATGAGTCCACAGATCCTGATCAGACTACGACGGCAGAAGCCGAAACGGGTGCAATCGACATCATGGCCGGGGAACGGTACAGCAGAATCAGCAAGATTTTCAGTGATTCAGATCAGGATGAAGCAGGTTCCATAAATTTCAGATTCTTTACTGCTTCCTCCGGTGATGCTGCAGAAATCGAATCTAGTGATTATCCTCTTGAGGCAGACGGAGAAATTGATGTCCGACTGCAGGGTCGTCAAGTACGGTACAAGGTCACAGGGGCACTGACTGCAGGAGACTGGACCGTAGGGAACACTCGATTTGAAACACACATTGGAGGTCGTCGATGATTCTCCCAAATCCCCCAGGGACCTATTTGCAGGCGTATTTTGCCCCAGTGCTCCAGCAGATTGCTCGGTTACTCACAACCAGTTACCAAAAAGGATCTGATGTTGAGCTGAACGCAGACCAAAGATTAATTATTGTTTCGCCCAACGGGACCCGTTACCAGGTCAAGACGGATAACTCAGGGAATCTCTCCACTTCAGTAGTGAGTTAGCTATGATTCGACAAGACGGAAACGGGAATCAAAATCGAACAGGAAGATCAAAAGAATATGCTCAGTATATTCCTGCCGCAATCGCAACATGGGACTATTTAACCAACCAAGGCGGTCCAAAACAGTCAGGAACCCAGACCTCAACGCAACAGAACCTGCCAGATTATGCTGTGCCCTTTGCACAGAACACATTGGACATGGGTAGGTATTTTACGAATAACCCCAACTATCGTCCGAGGACCTTAGATCAGGATTATTCAGGAATCCGAGGGTTCAATCCTGACGGATCTGCAGTCAGTCAAGTTGGACAGTTTGGGTTGAATCCTAGTTATCAAGTAAGACCTCCAGGCCCAGTGGCACCTCCACCAGATCGTTTCAACATCCTGCCAGGCATTAAGTACACCCCAGAGAAACCTGCAATGGAGGTTTTTGGTAAGGGTCAACTTAGTTTTGATCAGTATCAACAGTATCAAGGGTTGTTAGATCAAGGGATGAGTGAGGACGAGGCATTTAGTCAGGCAGGTGGTACTCCGTTCCCTAAACGACAAGGACCTCTAGGGTCGAATTTCGGAGAAGTCACCAGTAGTCGAGGAGGAGGTCGGGTTGCAAGGGCTGATCCATCAGGAAGTGCAGGAACCGAAGGCATGACTGAATATGAAGCAGAAGGGGGATACACCGGACCAGGATGGGATTTAGATGGTGACGGCAAGGGATACTACTACGATGGGCCAGGTGCAAATGAGTCAAATAATGGTGGGAGTTCTGACACACAGACTCAGACACAGGCGAACATCCAAACCCAAGGGATGTCTCCTGAAGAGATCCAGGCATTGATTGACCAGAACCTCCAACAGTTTGATCAGAACACAATCACTCCAGATGAAATGCCAACTCCGTTTCAATCGTATGATCGGCAACGGTTTACTGCCCCAGGAGCAGATACTGTTAGAGCAGAGGGGATTCTTGCAGGTAGATATGGTCAAAGATTTGGACCTAACGGAACAGACCCCTTTGCTGCTGCGAATCAAGCAGTGGGGAATGCGGCAAACTATACTTCAGGATTTCAAGGGACGACTGGCGGAATCGGAGGTCAGGCCGGAAACTACCGTGGATCTTTAGCCACGGCACAGGACCCTGGCATCTTCCAATCCAAATCCTACACGACCCCAGGACTGCAGAACACCTTCAGCAACCCAAATGCAGGTCTGACCAATGTGAATGCAGGGATGAGGAACGTCAATGCTGGACTCCAGTCCTCTCAGTACGGGAATGCGAACCGAGGATTGCAGGGTCCAGTGAACTATGAGCGGGATCAGTCGTTTGAGCAGTCCATGCAGAGATTCATGGACCCCTACACTGATCGAGTAGTCAACCAGACTATGCGCGATCTGGATCGAGTCCGTCAAATGCAGAATTCTGGGATCTCAGGATCAGCAGCACGATCAGGAGCATTTGGGGGGTCTCGCTCCCAACTCGCACTGACAGAAAATAATCGGAATGTGGCAGACCGAACAGCCGCAGCGGTGGGGCAGTTACGATCTCAAGGTTTCCAGAATGCAGCTCAACTGGCGCAACAGGAAGCGATGCAACGGTTAGGACTGACTGCCAGTGATGTTCAAAATGTGCGGGGACTGCAGTCCCAAGGAAACCTGCAAGGACAACGACTGAGTGCGGATGATCTCCAGAATGTCCGAGGTCTGACTTCTCAAGGTGCTTTGGCAGCACAGGGGTTACGATCCCAGGGGGCACTCAATGCTCAGAATCTCGGAGCACAAGGGGCACTTGCCGCACTAAATGCCAATGCGGGATTGTATGGTCAAGCTCTCGGCTTAAATGCAGGGATGGACCGAACAGCACTTCAGGCCAATGCTGGTCTGTTGTCGAACGCAATGAGTCTCGATGCAGCAGACCTGCGGGACCGACGAGCAACTGCTAGTGACGAGGCAAAATTCAGTGAATTAGCAAATCGAGCTGCAGGTGCCTTGAATCTACAAGGGGGCACAGCACTGGGCGATTTGGCACAGATGGGAACTGCAGACGAACGACAACGGATTGCGGATCTGGTGGCTTCTGGTCAAGCAGGAGATGCCAGAAACCAGCAGGATCTCGACTTCATTTATAACGAGTTTATGCGAGAGCAGGGATACCCCCAGGAACTGATTAACCTCCGTAATTCTGCGATTTCTCCAGCAACCGGATCAGTTGTGACTACTAGTTCCCCACTGTATGGTCAAAACCCACTGTTGCAGGCTCTGGGAATCGGATTGTCAGGGTACAGTTTACTCAATGATGAATAGGAGAGTCTGATGGCAATGTTACCCGAATACTATCCAGGTCTCCCAGAAGATCCATATATGGAATATCTGCGGAAGTTAGGACAGTTCCAACGATCTAGCAGTGATCTGCCGTATACCTCCCTAACGAATCTGCGGATCGAAAATCAATATCCAGGTGGTCGTCTGCCAGCACTTCCTGATGATCCTGTGGAAGTCATGAATCGCAACAGGGCATTACCTCAGTTCAACCGACTTGGTCCTCAATTCCCTGCTGCGTACTCAGAGAGTCCTGTGCCTGGTACAGCAGAGATGATGAGGGCAAGAGATTCACTGAATGATGATGCAGATCG
>Ga0208917_1000410_pt1 | contig 22158 bp, 20 predicted proteins | sample DEB08_DNA_10_FD_185500 | JGI IMG/M metagenome (GOLD analysis project Ga0208917, IMG submission 185500) | Aqueous microbial communities from the Delaware River and Bay under freshwater to marine salinity gradient to study organic matter... | ecosystem: Environmental > Aquatic > Marine > Coastal ...
CCATAGAGTACCAGTATAAATCGCATCCCACCATGAAGTTCTCTTAATACTCTCACCTGGGCGAAATGAACTCAACAAAAATCCGAATATAGGAAACATCCAAGTTAATGATATTGAAACAATAATTAACTTACTTACAGGCTTGTCATACCATTTTTGTGTTGACCTAGTCATGAGTTGGATACTTCCCTTTCTCTTAAAGCAGAACCTATTATCACAGGCAACACACATACAAAGATTAGAACTGCGACAACTGATGATCTACCAAAATCCCTGTACTTTGAAAACTCATCTAACATTTTAACAGCTAGTAAGTTCGTTTCTAGATCGCCTCTAGTTGATACATAAATAATATCAAAAGCTTTAAGTACTGTTACCACCATGTAAGTGCCCACAACGACGATAGTACTTTTGATGTAAGGAATAATGATTGATTTGAATACTTTTAGCTCAGATGCACCATCAATTTGACCAGCTTCCATTATTTCTGAAGGAACAGCTTTTATAGCAGCAGATAAAACAACTGCAGCAAATCCTGTATACATCCAAATCATAATAAGCATTAAAAAGAATGTACTTAAAGGTAGATTGATTAAAAAGTTTCCAAGCCAACCACCCTTTTCTAGTGTTTCTGCAATTGGTAAAGATGAGAGATCTCTCTGTTGAAGCCAACCGACTGGCTGAAGACAGCTTTCATCTCCGAAGCTTTTCAATTCACCATCTATTATTCTGTTATTCCAGCAATTTTCACCCTGTGAAACTCGAATACCATTTAAAATGCCTATTTGAGTAAGTGGAGTCGGTCTATATTCATAAATAAATTTAAAAATAGCAGTAGCGCCTACTGCTGAAATTGCCATTGGCATAAATATTATAGATTTAAAAAATGATTCACCTTTGTTTAGCCTGTCTGTTAACCATGCAAACACTAAACCTATTAAAACTGTAAAGAAAACTACAAATATTAACCACAAAACTTGATTCCTTATAGTTACAACCATTTCTGCGTCAGTAAAAGCCCATCTGTAATTTTTCAATCCAACAAATTCATCACTAAATCTGCCCTTAAAACTTAAATAAAATGTTCTAACAGCTGGATAAAAAAGAAATAGAAAAATCATAAATATAGAAGGGCCAACAAACATTCTTGCCTCTAATGATTCTTTTTTGTTCTTCGGGGCATAGCTAATTAATTTATTCATACCGTAGAAAAGAAGAAAAACGAAAACTGAACCAAAAGGAATAGCAATTAAAACTAATAAATTTCTAGCAACTTGATCTGTTAATTCCCTAAACAATAGAGCTTGAGATAGAAACCATATCAACGGAAATATCACTAATGCAAGGGTTGATAGACCAAAATTCAATAATTTTTTTTGTTGTGTATTATTCATTTAATTTTTTAATTTTACACTAATGACAAATAGATAGCCACCCAAAAGGGTGGCTATCAAATTTAATAATTAAGTCTTAGCTTATGGCCAAGATTTATCTATTTCTTCTAATGCAGTATCAATATAGCCTGGGCCATTTGCTGCAAGGTTCATCATTTCTTTCCAGAAAGAACCTTGTCCAACTGCAGGAGGCATTAAGTCAGAAGCATCAAATCTAAATGCATCTGCTGCTAATGCGTCAGAAATAATTCCACCAATTACTCTATTGATATCTTTTGAATATAAAGAGTTATCGAACCCTGTGTGAGCACTTAACCTAGCATTGTTAGGCATTTGCGCTGCAGGATTATGGAAATCTGCTCTAAGCATGTATTCAGCAACTACTTTAGTAGCTTCTCTATCATTAAATGCACCCCACATGTCACCACCACCTAATGCTGCCTTTGGAAGGCTTGCATCAATTGTTGGGAATGCGAAAACAGTTGTCTCTGTTCCTGCACCTGGTTGAGCTGCCTCAGGCCAGAATGCAGTAATAAAAGATGCTTGTCTATGCATGAAACAACCTGGGTTGCCATTTGCATCTTTTGAGAACATTGGATCTTGTGCGTTACCGAAGTATGTTGAAACAATAGCGTCTGTGCCGCCAACAACATAATTATCAGTGTGCATAATTTGACTTAATAGTGTTGCAGCATTCTTAACAATTGGGTCTTGGAACTTAAGTTCATTAGTTACCCACTTATCGTAAGATACTGTACCTTCGCCGGTTCGAAGCATGATGTCTTCCATCCAGTCTGTAGCTAACCAACCTGAAGCTCCGTTAGAGTACATTCCGAAACAGAATGGGTTCATACCTTCAGAAACTATTTGATCAGCTAGAGCAATCATTTCATCCCATGTTTCAGGAACTGAATATCCTCTTGCTTCAAATTCTGCTGGTTGATACCAAACGATACTCTTTAGGTTAGCTGCATTAGCTCCACCATAGATTACACCATCAACTGTGCCTAAACCTACAAGGTAAGATGAGAAATTTGACTTATACTCATCAATATCAATTCCAAGATCTTCCAATGGAACCAATTCACCTCTTTGTGCTGCATCTACAACACCGCCTGGTTGAGGCCAAAGTGCGAAGTCTGGTGTGTCACCAGATTCTATTTGAATTTGTAATTCTTGCTCAAAGTTGTCTGAACCTTGATATGTTATTTCAATTCCAGTAGCTTCTGAGATAGCTGCTATGTTAGCTCTAAAACCTTCTTGGTCTTCACCAATCAAAGCACCTGTCATGGTAACAGTTTCGCCTTCAACGCCACCGCCACCACAAGCTCCGAGAATTAAAGTAAGCAACAAGAAACACATTAATAATGGTTTTTTCATTATTTTACTTTCCCCTTTGTGTATACGTACGTATGCTAAAAAATAAGGAATTTTTAGCTTCCTTAATTCTATTTAATTTTATATTTTTTTCTAATAACTGTGGGGAAAAATTTGTTTTCAACTTGAAATAAATGAGAAATATAATTATGTGCCCGGGGGGGGACTCGAACCCCCACATCCTTTCGAATAACGGATTTTAAGTCCGTCGCGTCTACCGATTCCGCCACCCGGGCTAATATTTAATCTAATATTTTTTTAATATTAGACCTTCTAAAATATCACTATTTGAAACTTTAATTGAACTTACATTATATTTAGAAATAATTTCTTTTGCTAATAATATTCCTGCTTGAATAGTTTTAGCTCTTTTTGGATCTAGTCCTTTATATTTTGTAATGATTTGAGGTTCATTTAAGTGCAACAACTCATTACTTATTTGAAAAACATCTTCATTTTTTAACTCAGTTAGGTGTATTTCTTTCTCATTAAATTGGGTTTGTTCTAAAAAAATTGATGCGAGAGATGTAAACGTACCTGCGACTCCTACCAATAATCTTCCATCAAATATATTGGATTCGAATAGGTGGCTCACTATATGTTCTCTAGCTAGCAATACTGATTTCTCTGGAGGTGGAAGTTTATCAAAAAACAGTTCGCTAAGGCTGACAACGCCAATATTAATTGACTTTGAGACTATTTTTTTATCATAATCATAAATCAACTCGGTACTTCTTCCACCAATATCGACGATAAGAAAATTTTCCAAACTACCTAAAGAATTTAAAACACCCACACTAGTTAATACGCCCTCTTCTTCACCCGAGACAATATCAACTTCGAAACCGAATTTCTTTTCTATTAGTTGTGTAATTTCTTCACTATTTGTGGCATCTCTAAGAGCGGCTGTTCCAACAATTTGAATATTTTCAACGTTGTTTTTGTTTATAGTTTTAACGTAACCTGCAAGTACTTTTAACACTCTCTTTGTAGCTTCTTTAGAAATAATTTTTGATTCTGACAACTTATCAGCCATTCTTGTGACTTGATGTTCTTTATAAATTGTAGTTATAGTGCCATTGGTTATATCCGCAATGAGCATCCTTGTAGAGTTAGATCCAAGGTCAATTGATGCAACTTTTACCAAATAACTTTCCAGTCTTTATTTTTTTCAAATGTTTTTGTATCTATACATGCTTCTTCACAATTAAAACTCCCTATAGATTCAACAACAATTTTTCCTATTACGTTTTTTCCAGTTGAAAGTTCGTCAGCAGTATGGGAGTGTAAGCATTTGATAGATTCTGTAGCACCGCCTACCCCACCTGTAGCTTGTGGCCCAGAACTATCATTAGATAACTCTTTTCTCTCAGCTTGATATGATCTTTGTCGAGATTGCCACTTCTCTTTAAGGTCAGGATTATTTTTTAATTCTTTATCTAATTCTTTTATAAGTCCTTGAGATTCTAAAGATCCAATTTTTTTATTGTACATAGGACAAGTAAGCCAATATGTTGTCGGAAATGGAGTTCCATCATTTAATTTTGGAGGAACTTTTATTACTGCCGGAATGTCAAGATGACATCTGCAAGTTACTTTTGAATCACTTCTGAGCTCTCTGCCGATTTGTTGCTGAACGATTCTGGAATCGTTATTCACCTTCTTTACCGACCACGTAATCTATTACATACTCAATTAAACTTTTGCCTCTGTCTGACTTTAAGGTTTCTTCAATTGGAGTAACTGGTTCAGGAACTTCAAATCTATATAAAACTTCTCCTTGTTCTCCATAGCCTCTTTTTCTGAGAATTAATTCTGCTTTTTCTGGATCATCTAAGTCTGAAATTTGTTGATTCCAATCCTCTATTTGATTTTGCAATAAAACAATTTCTTCTTGCCTGTCCTCTAGTGAGTTTTGTAGAACTTTTAATTTGTCATAACTTTCCTGATAAGTATCAAATAAAAAAAAGAGGAACGAAGAAATTAACGTAAAAATTAACAATCTGGAAAATATATTATTACCTATAGTTTTTAAACTTGCCATTTTGAATTGTTAAAGTTTTCGAATCCAATTGTCTCGGCAATTCTTAAAAGCTCATTATATTTTGCTGTTCGCTCTGATCGAGCTGGCGCACCAGTCTTAATCTGCCCACTAGAAGTCCCAACAACTAGATGACTAATAAAGGAATCCTCTGTTTCTCCAGATCTGTGTGAAATCATACTTGAGTATGTGTTCTTGCTTGCTAGCTCCATGGTATTTAAAGTCTCAGTAATTGTTCCAACTTGGTTTACTTTAATTAAGATTGCATTTGCACAATTTTCATCAATCCCTTTTTGAAGTACTTCTTCCTGCGTAACAAATAAATCATCACCAACAAGTTGTGTAGAATCGTTTATTTTGGAAGTTAAGTATTTCCAACCCTCCCAATCATCTTCTGCGAGCCCGTCTTCAATTGACACTATTGGGTAAGAGTCTGAAAGATCTACTAAATAATCAGACATCTCTGTGTTATTTAAGCTGTTGCCTTCAATCATGTAAGTACCATCTTTATAAAATTCAGATGCAGCCGCATCTAACGCTAAAGAAATTTGGTCAGAAGGTTTATAGCCAGCTTCTGCAATTGAAAGCATTATTTCATCTAGAACTTCTTTTGATGATGTAAAGTTTGGAGCAAAACCACCTTCATCTCCTACGTTTGTTGCTAATCCTTTATCTTTCAATCTTTTCTTTAGTGTGTGATAGACCTCAACGCCTGCCTTTAACCCATCATCAAATCTTGTAAATCCGTGAGGAACAATCATAAACTCTTGAATATCGACAGAGTTATCAGCATGCGCACCACCATTCAAAATATTCATAAACGGTACGGGTAAAGATGGAGCTCCATAAATATTGGGAATTAGTTCATAAACATATTTTTTTTCTGATTTTGCATATGCAACCATATTTGCCATTGAAACAGCAAGTATTGCATTAGCCCCAAGTTTACTTTTGTTTTTTGTTCCATCTAGTTCAAGTAGAATTTGATCAACTTTTGACTGGTCACCGGGATCACTTCCAATTAATGTGTCGGATATCAAAGAGTTTATATTTTCGACTGCTTTGTTGACACCTTTTCCGTTAAAGTCTTTTGATTCGTCTCTTAATTCATGAGCTTCTAAACTCCCCGTTGAAGCTCCTGAAGGAACAGCTGCACGACCCCAGCTTCCATCATCAAGTGTAACTTCTACTTCAACAGTAGGATTAGCTCGAGAATCTAGGATATACCTAGCAAATATGTGTGTAATTTTTTTATTCATAACCCTGTTACTTAAAATCTAGCACAAATTGTTTGATTTGTTATTTTTCTTCGGTTTTCTTAGCTTCTACCCATAATTTTTCTAAGTCAGAATCGTCTTCAATGTGTTTCTCAACATATTGTGCTCTTTTAATAAATCTCTGGGTTGATTTATTTAGTTGTATTTCCGGATCAGCATCTAAATATCTGCATACATTAACAATGGCAAACAAAACATCCCCTATTTCACTTTTCCGTTCTTCTAGATTTTCAGCTTCTTCTAGCTCTTTAACTTCAGAAAGTAAATCCTCAAGAGCTTCTTCATAGCTTGCATAAGAGAGGTTTAGTTTTTTTGCTTTTCTTTGCGTTTTAAAAGCTTTTGTTATTGATGGTAATTTACTATTTATATCATCAAATATTGAGGCGTCACTATCTTTTTGCTTTAATGTCTCCCATTGTTTTTCTACTTCTTCAGCGCTATCGAGTTTTACATCGCCAAAAACATGTGGGTGGCGTTCGATTAATTTTGCTTGAAGTGATTTTATTACATCAACTATTGCAAATTTATTATTTTCCTCAGCAATTTTAGAATGAAGTAAAATTTGGAGCAGCAGATCTCCCAATTCATCTTTTACATGTTCATAATTTGAATCTTTTTCTTCAATGCTTGCAAGTGAGTCCAATAATTCATAAGCTTCCTCAATTAGGTGTCTTGATAACGATTCATGTGTCTGCTCCATATCCCAGGGACATTCTTCCCGAAGCTTTTTTACAATGCCTACAAGTTCATCAAACTCATTCATAATTAAAGACTACTATTTAATATTCCATATACGCTATCTGGAGTTAAGACATCCTTAAAGTTTAAAACTAAACGTTTATTTCTAAAGATAAACTTTTTATCTAATGTTTTAATCCTCAAATTTACCTCTTCAGTCAAGTCAACTGGGAAGAGTTCAATCTGAGATTCTCTTATTTTGCACCTTAAAATGTTATTTTCACTCAACACAGATCTTATCTTTGCGGTAATGAACAAGTTATTAGATACCTCTGGAAGTTCACCAAACCTATCAATAATTTCGTCCCTAACTTCATCAACTTTTGTATGGTGAGTGTGTTCAAGTCTTTTGTAAATGTCTATTCTTTCAGAGTCAGCATTAACATAGCTTTTTGGAATTGAAGACCCCCAGAAACAATCTAATTTTATATCCGGTTTAATAACTGGCTTTATTGACTCTATTGATTCATCTAAAGATTCTAAAACATACTGGTTAAAAATATTTAGTCCGACATTTGCTATAAAACCGGATTGTATATCACCTAAAATGCTTCCAGAACCTCTGAGTTGTAAATCCTTCATTGCTAATGAGTACCCAGTAGCCGTCTGGCCGATGGATTTAATTGCATCTAGCCTTAATTCTGCATCTATCCCTAAATTGCTTGAATGAAAGAAATAGGCAAAACTCTGATCTCCTCTTCTTCCAACTCTTCCTTTAAGTTGATAGAGCTGAGACATACCTAGCAACTCCGACCTAAGGGTTATGAGAGTATTCACTTTTGGCAGATCAATTCCAGCTTCCACAATTGTGGTAGCAAATAAAACATCTACTTTGCGATCCCAAACATCTTGCATTGTATTTTCAATTTGTTCAGGAGTTAATTGGCCATGTAGAATTTTGTGATTTAAGTTTGTAAATTGTCTTGAGATAATCTTCATCCATTCCTCAAGCTCGCTTATTCTATTAAGTACAAAGAAAACTTGACCTCCCCTTGAAACCTCTCTCTGAATAGCAAGAGCAATAGCTGATTCATCAACGCTGCCGACGTGAGTTAGTGTTTCTAATCTGTTCTCTGGTGGTGTTTCGATTCTCGATGTTTCTCTAATTCCCATAAGAGATTGTTCAAGTGTTCTTGGAATTGGTGTGGCTGTTAATGTTAACTTATGAACTTGAGTGGCTAAATTCTGAAGTCTATCTTTTGCCTCGACTCCAAATCTATGTTCTTCATCAATTATGATTAATTTCAAGTTGTTGAATGTAACATCATCGCTTAATAGTCTATGTGTTCCAATAACAATATCAACCGTTCCATCATTAACCCCTTTAATAATTTCTTTTAAGTCCTTCTTTTTAACAAATCTACTTAAGTGTTTAATATTCAACGGGTAATTTTCTAATCTATTTACAAAAGTTTCAATATGTTGTTGGACAAGAATTGTCGTTGGTGCAAGAACTGCGACTTGTCCTCCTGAAAAAGCTACTTTTACTGCTGCTCTTAGTGCAACTTCTGTCTTTCCATATCCAACATCTCCAAAAATTAATCTATCCATTGGAGTGTTTTTACTTAAATCTTCTTTTACATCATTTATTGCAGTTAACTGATCTGGGGTTTCGACATATTCAAAGTCGCTTTCTATTTCTGCCTGCCACGGAGTATCCTCATCAATAATTAAGCTACTGTTTTCAACTTTTCTTAATTTGTAGAGATTCAAAACTCTATCAGCTATTATCTTTGCATTTTGTCTAGCTTTTTCTTTTGCACGTTCCCACTCTCCTCCACCTAATCGTGATAATCTTGGATTTTCACCTCCTACATAAATCTCCAGTTCATTGATTTGATCAGATGGAACATAAAGTCTGTCCGTTCCGCCAAACTTAATTGATAAGTAATCTTTATCTACATCTTTAATTGTCTTAACTTCCGTTCCCTCATAAAGTCCTATGCCGTGAAACTTGTGGACAACATAAGTATTTGGCACAAGGAGTGATTCCTCATTTAACTTCCTTTGTTTTACTTTTTTATCTTTTTGTTTCCTATTAGTAAATAATGATTCATCAATAACTGCAATACTCATCTCTGGAAATACTGCTGAGTATGAAAACGAATTCTCAACAATTTGTAAATTCTTTATTCCCGAAAACTTTTCTGTGATGTTATCGTTTCTGCTTGATAAATACACCTTTGATAAATCATTTATATTTTGCAAAACCTTATCAGCAGTTAAGCCATCTAAAAATTGTGGAACATTGTTAATATTTTCTAGATTATTTGTGGCATAACATATTGTTTCAAATTTATTTATTTCTGTGAAAATATCAACATATCTTGATTTCATTTTTGAAACTTTTAAAGAAAAAAACTTTTGTAAGTTATTAAAACTATCCTCTTCAATCTTTTGAAATTCAATAAAAGTTTCTTTGCATGCATTAAAGTCAATTATGTTAAGACTTACATCAATTGGTACAAAATCGAGTAACGACTTAAAGTTTTTTAGATTTTGCGAAAATTGAAATAATTCGTATTCATCTAAATCTTTTTTTGATTCTATTTCTAATGAATTGTAAATATCTTCTTGTTTTGTTTGAAACAATTCAGACGAAGGGGTTATTAAAACCTTTTTTATATTTTTTATTGATCTCTGAGTAATGTAATCAAATAATTTCAAGTCTTCTACTTCATCGCCATTAAAAATAATTCTTGTTGGGTATTCACTGTTGAGTGGATAAATATCAATTTGTCCACCACGAATAGAAAATGTTCCTCTAGACTCAACCCTGTCTTTATTTACATACCCAAGGTATCTAAGGTTTTCTATTAAATTTTCAAAATCTACTTGTTGTCCAATTTGCAAATCTATTACGTCTAAATCATTAATGAATATTTTTTGAGTAAAAGATTTCATACTCATTGCTATATCAAAAGAATCGTTGATAAGTAGATTGTGAAGCGTTTGAAGTCTTTTTCCTTGTATCTCTAAAGATGGTGTAAATGAGTCATACGACAAAGTATCCCATGCAGGAAAATGAGACGACTCCTGTACAAAGTTAGAAAAATTATTATAAAACTCTAAAGCTTCTTTTTCTGTAGGAAAAATATATATATTTTTTCCATCCCTTTTATTTAAATAAAAGAATGGTGCAAGAGACTCAATGGAATAATTGAATGTTTCTACATTCATGGCTTAAATTTTTTTTAGATTTACGTAGCCTTCATCAATTAACCAATTGATAGTTTTCGTCATAAACATTTCCAAATCAATATAGTTTATATTTAACTTATCCCCAGCTTTGGAACCGTCATAAATATGTCCATGTGTTAAAACTCTTGCTGACTCACTACATATTAATGGTGTTGAATTAGATACTAGCTTATAAAGGTCTCCTAGCGGTGCAATGATTTTTAAACCAGATTTTGGAATATATATTGGCCTGCCTGACCATTCCGATAATGACTTGAGCTTAGAGAGTAACTCTTCGCTTGTTGTTTGAAAACTATTTAGAACATACCTCTCATTGGCTTTGCCATTTAACAGAGCTTGATAATGTCCATCTGTACAATCATCAATATCAACAATTGAGATATTATTTTTTATCAAAGGTGGATATTGTTTATTAAGCGTAGAAATTAATAGTTTTGCTGTACCAGATACACGACCTGGTCCTTGAACAGAGGATGGGTTAACAGATACAAACTCAAAGTCTTTGTCATAATCAAATGCTTCTTCTTCAGCTAAAAATTTTGACTCTTCATATTTACTAAGAAAGTAGCCTCTATGTTGGGATAACTCATTGCCAACGGTTCCTAACTCTTCTCCTAACGTGACTGCAGATGATGTATAAATAAATTTTTTAATCTTTAACCTGTTACCAAGTTCAAGCATTTGTTTAGTTCCATCTATATTTGCTTTAAACATTCCATCTGGGTTCTTAGAACACATTTTGTTAACCCCAGCAATATGAAAAATTGCATCTATGTTTTTGTCAGAAAGATTGTCGTAATTTGATTCTGAAAAAAGATTACCTTCAATTTTTGTTATCCCAAGATCTGAAAACAAACGATCGTTGTTTTTTGATCTTGAAAGTGCAAAAACATTATGTCCTTGATTAACTATTTTTCTTAAAAGCGGTTTACCGACAACTCCAGTGGAACCTGTAATGAAAATATTGTTATATTTCATTTAGTTTGTTGCAGATAACCAGATATGTATTGGTAGCCAGAAATATAAGAAAAAACTAATGCCAAGAAAACAATGATATCTGCGATTGTAAATGTTAAAAAAGTTAATGGAAAATCCATCATTACAAAGCCTATAGCCCAAAACTGAAGACTTGCCTTTACTTTGCCAAATTTACTTGGTGGAATCATTAGTCCTTCATTTCCTGCAAGACCTCTTAATCCAGTAATAATAAACTCTCTAACAATTAGTAGAACTGTAATCCAGATACTAACTCTCTCAATATAAGTAAAACCAACAAATATAAAAGTTATGAAAATTTTATCTGCAATTGTATCTAAAAATGCTCCAGTCTTTGAAGATACATCCCATTTTCTTGCTAGTCGGCCATCAAAAAAATCTGTCCAAGCAGCAATAAAAGCAATAACTGCTGGAAGTAGCATTAATCCTTCATTAGTTCCGTCGAGTAATAACAAATATAAAATTACTGGAGCAGAGAAAATACGAAATAATGCTAATAAATCTGGTATATTTTTTTTCATCAAATCACATCAATAATTCTGCGCTCAGAGGCTTCTTTAATGGCTAATTCTTTATCTTTTAAAAAGGTATTCAAAATGTCAACGGAATCTTCTATCAAGAATTCAACCTCTTCCCTTTCATCATTATAAAACTTTGACAATACAAAATCAGCTGGGTCAAGACCTTGCGGAGGTCTTCCTACACCTACCTTTAATTTGTAATAATCTTCTGCATTTAAAACTCTATTTGCTGATTTGATTCCATTATGACCTCCATCTGAACTTCCTTTTTTAATTCTTAAACGCCCAAATGCAAGGTCAATATCGTCATGAACAATAAGAACTTCAGTATTTTCTTTTTTGTTATATTTAAAATAACTTTTTATTGCATCCCCAGAATTGTTCATTGAAACCATAGGTAAGATTATTTGAACATTAGATCCATCTATTTCGGCAGATGAAAAGTTGTAAATACTATTTTTATCGAGTTTGAAATTTAAATTATTTTTTTTACAAAAATGAATCAAAATATCTGCGCCTATATTATGTCGCGTCTTTGAATATTTTTCTTGTGGATTCCAGAGACCAACGAATAAAGTTTTGTTATTCTCCGGATTCATCTGAGGACTCTTCCTCAACAGTCTCTTCAGAGGATTCACTTCCGGCTCCCTCTTCGCCTTCTACTTCTTCGCCCTCTAGTCCGTCAATAGCTTGATCCTCTTCAATTGCTGATCTTGGCATAGTAATTGTAATTAATATTGAATCATCTTCTTCATCTGCTAGTTCTACACCTTCAGGCAAAGAGACGTCTCCAGCAGCTAAGTTATCTCCTATGTTTAATCCAGAAATATCTAAGTCAAGAGAGGTAGGAATGTTAGTAGGAAGGGCTGAAATGGTGAGAGAAGAGTTAATTGTTTGAACGATTCCACCTTCTTCTTTAACCCCCATTGGTGTTCCTATAAAGTTAAGTTGTACATCAGCATCAACAGTCTTAGTTAAATCTACTTGAATGAAATCAACATGTAAAAATTCATTCCGATAAACATGTTTTTGTATTTCCCTTGCTAGAGCTGTGTATTTATCACTACCAACTTCTAAATTAAAAATTATGTTTGAGCCTGCTTCAGTTTTTAAAGCATTTGTAAATTCTCTTGCATTAATTTCTACTGAGACTGGTTCCATGCCCATACCATAAACAACTGCTGGAATACTACCTTCACCCCTAACTCTTCTTGATTGAGCAGATCCAGAAGTATCTCTTACAATTGCTTTTAAACTTGTTTCCATAATTTTTCCTTACGAATTATATAGAGTAATAAAATTTATTTGCTACTCAAAGCAGTATTTATGCTTTTTCTGTTGCTTTTCGAGCTGAAAGAACAGCAAAAGTTAAAGTTAAAGCAGCAAAAGATCCTGCTGCTATAAATCCTTTAAAAATTATATCGTTTATCCAACCATCCACCATTATTGCTCTCATCGCTTCAATTACATAGGTTGTTGGATTGTATGCAGAGGCTGTAGCTAACCATCCTCGTAGAGCTTCTCTTGGAACAAAAGTTGGTGCTAAAAATAATGCAGGGAAAAATAAAAAAGATGCTGCCTGTGCACCTTGTGAAGATCCAGATCTAACTCCTGCAGCTACAGAATATCCTGCAAATCCCATTCCCCATAAAAAAGCAATAGATAGAACCATAAAGTAACCAACTGCACCAACTGCAGGATCAGCACCAATAATTTTACCTATAACCATGATTAACCCAGCTTGAAGCAACACTCTTAATGCACCAACTAACATGGGAGCCAAAATAATTGCCCATTTTGAAATTGGCATACTTTGATAACGTTTAAATACTCCTGATTCAATATCTTCTACCAAGTAAATTCCAGATGCACCACCACTAACGGATGCAGAAACTATTGATACTGGAAGAATAAAGTTCACAAAGTTTCCATTTGCAAAATCAAATGGTGTTCCCTGAGCTGAGCCTCCAAAAACTCCTCCTAATGCACCGTCATAGACAAACAGGAAGAATGCAGAGATAAAAATATTAGGAAGTTCTGCCAATGGTCTACGGATAACACGCAATAATAATCTCTTAGTTAAAATCTGTAGCTGGGTGAGAAATGTTCGATTTGATTCCATTATCTTCCTCTAGTTGTTGTTGGTGTCTCTTCAACAGGTTCTTCTGAACCCTCAAGTCTATAACCAGTTACTTCAAGAAATACATCATCTAATGTTGGCTTGCTTGCAGATACTGAACTGACTTCAATACCTGCTGATGTGAGTTCTTTTAAATATCCTGGAATTTTTGAAGCGCCATCTTCAACAGTGATTCTTAATTCCATTTTTTCTTGGACAGAGTCGGTAAGTACTTGTTGCGCTTTTATAATATCTTCCTCTGTTTCGAATAAAAAAGTTATGACATCCCCACCAATGCTGGCTTTGAGCTCATCTGAAGTACCTTCGGCAACGACGAGTCCTTCATCAATAATTGCTATCCTATCTGCAAGTTCATCGGCTTCCTCTAGGTATTGTGTTGTCAAAATGACTGTAACGCCTGTGTCTCTGAGTCTTTTTATCTCATCCCACAACACTCTTCTAGAACCTGGGTCTAAACCAGTGGTAGGTTCATCTAAAAACAAAATCTCTGGTGAGTGTACAAGACTTAGACCTAAATCAAGTCGTCTTTTCATACCTCCTGAATAAGTCTTAACTCTCCTATCAGCTGCTTCTGTAAGACCGACCAGTTCTAAAAGTTCCTCTGTTCTCTTTTCAGAGTCAGATTTGTTATATCCCCATAAACGACATGTAGTAAAAAATAACTCTTTACTTGTTAATAAATTATCAATACCGGTGTCTTGTAACGCAACACCTATTTTTTCACGAACTTGTTTTTCTTGCGTCTCAACATCAATGCCTAATATTGAGGCCTTGCCATCTGTAATGCTAAGTAATGTAGTAAGCATTAAGATTGTTGTAGATTTTCCAGCTCCATTGGGGCCGAGTAACCCAAAGATTTCACCTTGCTTAACCTGAAAGCTTACATCTTTTACGGCCTCGACAGTGTCTTGCTTGCTCGTAAAAGTTTTCTTAATATTTTTAACGTCGACTGCTAACATTTAATACCTATATATAAATATAAACAATACTAGAGCTGAAATTATAATTGGCCTCGTAGCTCAGGGGATAGAGCACAGGTTTCCTAAACCTGGTGTCGCAGGTTCGAATCCTGCCGAGGCCGCTCTTTTAATTTAAACGTTATGCTGTTGACCAGAATTGATGTGATCTTGGGCAATAATTGCTGCTTTTGAAACAGCTTTTATTTCCTCCCATGTAAAAGGGTTCTGTAATTTATCCCTTACATAATCAAAAAAGATACTTAAAGATTCTTTATGTCCTTTACCTGATGAAAATGTTTTACTTCTATCTTGTGACCCTTCTAGGAACCTTAACATTTTAAAATCTTCAAGAATGTAAGAGTTACCCTCTCCATGAACTTCTAAACGTTCTTTACTTAATATTTGATTTGCTTCAGAAAAATATTGTAGAGAAGCATGGGAGCCATTTGTAAAATTAATGTTTAAGAAAACTTGATTGTCTCTAGCCATATTATTTGTTTTATCAACTGGTGCAGATGCTGAAATACTTTGGGGAAGGGAATCAAACAAATAACAAGCTAAGTCAATACCATGTACTGCCTCACCAACAATTCTACCGCCACCTATTTCCTTTATATTTGTCCAGTGATCCCTATCAAGAGGTGGGACGCTAAACCGAAGATTAATACTGTTTGCTGGACTATTAATTAATTTTTGTTTGATAAATTGAGTTGACTTTGAAAACCGTCTATTAAATCCAATAAACAATTTTGGATTTTGAGACCTGTAAATACTCTCTTCAATATCTGTAATCGACTGTATATCTAAGGCTAGGGGTTTTTCAACATACACAGCTTTTCCTTTATTTAAAGCTTTTATAACTAACTCTGAGTGGTTGTAGTGAGGTGTTAATATAAGAACCGCATCTATTTCTTCAGCATTTAATATGTCTTCTTCAGTGGAATATTTATTATTAAGTTTAAAGCTTTTAGCAAGTGATTCTGCACTCAAACCTTTTGATGAAGCTATCCCAAGAACTTTGCATTCTTTTTTCAACTCTTTAAGAACTGGAAGTATTGTTGAAGCTGCAAAATTTCCAGCCCCTAATATGCCAACATTTACTTTTGATGTTTTTGGTTCTTGCTGTAGGTTATTCTCTAATTCAATTTTTGGTTCAGGGTCAATGTTGTATCTGAGCACCACTGATAATGGTTTAATCTCTTCAGTAAATTTTTCATAAACACGAGGAGCATCTTCAAATGCTATCTCTTCAGACACTAGGTCTAGAAGGTGGATTTGTTTCTGAGACAAGAGTTTCGTAAAAGCTTCAAAGTTTCTATTTTCGGTCCAGCGCACATATTCAATTGGATAGTCATTTCCTAGTGCTTCGTACTGTTTATCATACCTTCCAGGACCATAAGACTTTGAAACAACAAGTTCTAATTCTTTATAGTAAAAATCATTTCTAGAAATGTTCAAAGGAATATCGCCAACAACAACGATTTTTGCTTTATTGCGAGCAATTTTTGTAGCTAATTCTATAGGTTCATTACTGCTTGTTGCAGCTGTAATAATTACAGTATCAACATCTTTGAGTTGAATATCATCTGCAGAAGTAAAAAAATTATCTCCATATTTAGATCTTTCAGGATCAGGGTCTATTCCAGTTACTTCTGAACCCTGTGCTTCAGCCAGCCTACATACTAGTTGACCTATAACTCCAAGACCTATAACCACTACTTTTGAGCCAAGTGTCGTCTCAGATAATCTAAGACCATGCAAAGCAATACTTCCTAAAACAGTGAAAGCTGCTTCTTTGATGTCTGTATTTTCATCAATTCGTCTACATAGATTTTCAGTGACAACAACATATTCAGCATGGCCTCCATTAGAAACCACTTTATCTCCTACATGATATGCGCTTACACCTCGTCCAACTTTGACAACTTCCCCTGCTGAACTATATCCAAGCTGAAGAGGAAGAAGGTTTTTTGGAAATACAGCATTCCAGACTGCCCTAAAGCCCTCTTTCTTCAATAGGTCTAATCCTTTTTCAATATTTGAACTGTTTTGAAGCTTATCTGTGACGGAGGTATTAGCTACTTCAATAGCAGCTAACTCTGTTCCTGAAGATACAACTGAATAATGATTTTTTATAAGTATCTCGCCTGGACCAGGATTTGGAATAGGAGTATCCCATAAAATTGGAGTGGGATTATTTTTTTCAACTACTAGCTGTTTCATTTCTCTCCTGATTAATAATAACTAATTTACTTCAGAAATTAAGGGTGAGGTTAAATTAATGTAATCTCCATCAGTTGATTTTATCTTTAGAGATCCATCTTCGTTAATATCTTCTGCCCATCCTCTACCTTCTGGATATTCCACAATTTTTCCGAGCGTTTGTAGTTTTTGTTTGTATTTGTCTAAATCAAAATTATTTTTTGAAAGTGAAGACAGTGCTTTACTCGCCCATTGTTCTGCATGTGAATTGATAAGTGAGTCTTTCTGTTTTTTAGTAAAGATTGAACCTGCTCCAGGAATCTCTGGTTTATCCCAAAAATAATTTATCCCCATTCCAATGCAAATATTATTTTCAGACTTTTCCACAAGTATTCCACCAATTTTTAAATTCTTCAAAATGATATCGTTTGGCCACTTTAAGCTGAGATTTATATCTTTAAGAACTTCTGTAAATACGTAGCCCGAAAGAAGTGGGATAAGTGTGTGTTTTAGTTTTATATCTTCTTGTTTTACTGCAAGTGAACATGCCAACGCTTGATCTGCATTTAGCCATGTTCTGTTTGATGTACCTTTGCCTTTTTCTTGAGAGTAGCTAATAACAAGAATTGGTTCACTTGATAGTTCACTTAGTGCATATTCCTGTGTATTGTAAATGGATTCAAAAAAAAAGGTTTTCACAGTGTTACTTCTTTACATATATATAGGTCAAATACATACATTAACAATAAACAAGAAAGATGGGCATGTCAGACGATAATTTAGCTGAAATTCGTGATGAAAAAGCTAAAAAAATTCAGCATCCAAAAGGAAAATTAACAGCTTACGAAAGGCTGAATTTACTATTGGATACAGGCTCTTTTAGCGAAATAGACCAACATGTTACCTCTGAAGAAAATCCTGATGGTGAAGCAGTTGTAACTGGTACTGGCACAATTCATGGACGTCCAGTATTTGTATTTAGTGAAGACTTTTCTGTTATGGGAGGAAGTTTAGGCGAAGTTGTAGCTAAAAAAATTCTAAAAGTGATGGATCATGCACTAGAAGCTAGAGCACCAATTATTGGAATAAAAGACTCTGGTGGAGCAAGAATTCAGGAAGGTATCTCTTCTTTATATGGATATGCTCAAATTTTTAAAAAGAATGTTGAAGCTTCTGGGAAAATTCCACAAATATCTGTAGTGGTTGGTCCTTCTGCTGGTGGAGCGGTTTATAGCCCAGCACTGACTGATTTTATTTTTCAAGTAAAAGATATAGGACAGCTATATGTGACAGGACCTGCTGTTGTTAAAACTGTTACTGGAGAAGAGGTGTCCTATGAAGACTTAGGTGGAGTAGAAGCGCACGGTACTAAATCGGGTGTGTCTCATCAAATTTGTGAATCTGAAGAACAAGCATTTGAAGAAATTCGATATCTTATGAGCTTTCTACCACAATCTTCATTTCAAAAACCTCCTGCATTCATTACAGAAGATGAATCTTCTCGAACAATAGAATCTTTAGATAGTTTCATACCTGAAAATAGAAATCAGCCATATGATATGGCAAAAATAATTTCAGATATTTCAGATGATGGAGAGCACTATCCGATTCAAAGTAACTATGCACTCAATATTATTACAACTTTTGCAAGAGTTAATGGAAATACAGTTGGAATAGTTGCTAACCAGCCAATGGAGCTTGCAGGAGTTCTAGATATTAAGGCTTCAGAAAAAGCAGCAAGGTTTGTGAGATTTTGTGACGCATTCAACATACCTATTCTTACCTTGGTTGATGTTCCTGGATTTTTACCTGGTGTTGAGCAGGAACACGGTGGAATTATAAGAAGTGGTGCAAAACTTTTATACGCTTATGCAGAAGCGACTGTTCCAAGGGTATGCGTAGTTATTAGAAAAGCGTATGGAGGAGCTTATATTGTAATGGATTCAATAGGTCTTGGTGCGGATAAATTATATGCGTGGCCAAGTGGTGAAATTGCTGTTATGGGTGCTGAGGGAGCAGTTGACATAATACATAGAAGAGAATTGGCAGCAGCTGACAATAGAGAAGAACTTAAGTCAAAGTTAGTGGCAGAGTATAATGATAAATTTAGCAACCCTGATATTGCTGCACAATTAGGATTAATTGACAATATTATAAAACCAAGTGAGACAAGAAAAGTAGTTATTGACTCATTTAAAGACTTAGTAAATAAAGGAGAGTTAGGAGATAAACATGGAAACATACCCCTCTAAAAATATTGCTATTACATGGGTAGAAAAAGGTAGTATTGCAAGAAATTTATTCTTGGCCTTAGGGTTTGCAATAGTAACTGCTCTTAGTGCTCAAATACGAATTGTTATTCCAATCTCGCCTGTTCCTATAACTGGCCAGACATTTGTTGTGCTTTTGTCAGGATTAATATTAGGAAGCACTTTTGGAGCAATCAGTATGTTGATGTATCTGTTTATTGGTATGTCTGGTCTTCCTTTTTTTTCAGCAGGTGTTGCTGGTCTTGCGATTATAAAAAGTCCAACAATAGGCTATATAATTGGATTTTTTCTAGCAGCTTATATAATCGGTGCTTTTGCAACTAAACCTGTACTTGCTATTCTGCTTGGTTCATTAACTATTTATATTGCTGGCGTTTCTGGATTGATGATAATTTTAAATACTTCACTCTCGAATGCTCTTGCAATTGGGGTTGTTCCATTTTTGATAGGAGATGCTATTAAGTCTATTTTGGCAATGGGCTTGGCTTTTAAATTAAAGTAAACATGACTCAAAAAAGAATTCTAGTCGCAAACAGAGGTGAAATAGCTCTTCGAATAATTAGATCTGCCAAAGAAATGGATTTATATACTATTGCTGTTTATTCAGATGCAGATGAAGATGCTTTGCATACTAAACGGGCTGATGAATCTTACTATCTTGGAGGGTCTCTGCCTGCTGAAAGCTATAGGAATTTAAAAAAATTGGTCAAAGCCGCTGAAGAAACAAATGCAGACTTAGTTCACCCTGGATATGGATTTCTTGCAGAAAACGCTGATTTTGCAAAAGCTATAGAAAAAAAAGGCATCACTTGGGTAGGACCCAAACCCGAAACCATTAAATCTATGGGAGACAAAATTGAATCTAGAAAATTAGTTTCAAAAATTGGACTTAATCCTGTGCCTGGTCAGCTAAAACCTTCAAGGTTTCAAAGAGAAGCAGTAAAGGATGCTGAAAGTTTTGGATATCCGGTTGCATTAAAAGCTGCACATGGTGGTGGAGGAAAAGGATTAAGGATTGTTCACAATGAAAAAGAGCTTCTTGAAAATTTTGATATTGTGAAGCGAGAAAGTGAAGCTTACTTTGGTTCTGATCAAATCTATATTGAAAAATTTATAAAACCAGCAAGACACGTTGAAACTCAAATTCTTGCAGACAAGTATGGCAATATTTTGTATTTAGGTGAAAGAGATTGCTCTTTACAAAGAAGAAATCAAAAATTAATTGAGGAGAGCCCACCTGAGTGGCTATCTGAATATGGAAGAGAAAAATTAAAAGAGTTTACACTTAAAATCGCATCTAATGCAGATTATGTAAATGCTGGAACTGTAGAGTTCCTTGCTGATAGTGACGAAAACTTTTACTTCCTTGAAATGAATACTCGATTACAAGTAGAGCATACGGTAACTGAAATGAGGTATGGTCTTGACCTTGTAAAAGAACAAATAAAAATTGCGCTTGGAAACTCTATTGAGGATTATGAGCTTGTTCCTAGGGGACACAGTATAGAGTTCAGAATTAATGCTGAAGATCCAAATAATAACTTTCTACCAACTCCTGGAACAATAACTGAGTATAGAGAACCAACTGGTAATGGTGTACGTATTGATGGGTGGGCTAGAACAGGTACTCAAATTACCCACTATTATGACAATCTTATTTCAAAATTAATTGTTTGGGGTGTTTCACGGGAAGAGGCAAGATCTAAAGGAATCAGGTGCCTTGAAGAATATATTATCGGAGGTATCCCTACGACTATAAATTTATTAATAGAAATTTTAAAAACTAAAGAATTCGTCAATAGTCAGATACATGTAAAGTTTTTGGAGGAAAACTTTGAAATACCTGAAATCGAAGAAGATGAAGTTACTTCTGATAGACCGAGCAAGGTAAAAATATCATTGGACGATACAGCTAACCCAACTCTTGCTCCACAACGTCCTAAAAAAGTAGGTATGGATCTTACGGGCAATATTAAAAATCCAGGAATAATTTTTGCAGAAATGCAAGGAACAATAATGGATACTATGACTAAACAAGGTAAAAAAGTAAAAAAAGGTGACTCTTTATTTGTTCTAGAAGCAATGAAAATGGAAAATGTTATTACAGCTCCAATTGATGGTGTAATCAAAAAATTTAATATTGAAAAAGGACAGCCTGTTAAAAAAGGTGACTTGTTAATCGAGATTGAAGCTAAGTTCTAATGATTTACGGTATAGGTGTTGACCAAGTCGATTTGAATAGAGTAAGAAAACTTTTAAATAAGTCTCAATCAAAATTTGAAAAAAGATGCTTTACACAGAATGAAATAATCTATGCAAATCGATTCAATGATCCTGCTAAAAGACTAGGTGCTCGGTTTGCTGCAAAAGAAGCAGTCATGAAATCTTTAGGTAAAGGTTGGAGACAGTTAGGTTGGAAAGATATTGAAATTAGTGGTGGAGGTAAACCTGAAGTTCATCTGTATGGAAAAGCAAAAGAACTGGCAAAAGAGTTGGGTATTGATACCGTGCACGTATCTCTATCACACGAAGAAGATAAAGCAATAGCATTTACCATTTCAGAAATAGAAAAATGAACTGGGTAGCAATGTTTCCCGGACAAGGATCTCAACAAGCCGGTATGGGTGAGGAGTTACTTGATTTATATCCAGAACTTTTAATTGAAGAGTTTGAAGAAACTTTAGGTTGGTCTTTGAAAGAGACTATTTTACATAGTGATCAAAGCGAAATTACAAAAACAAATATTGCACAACCTTATATCTTTGCAATTTCATATTGCTACGGATTGGAAACTTTTAAGAAAATAGGTATACCAAAAGTTGGTATAGGCCATTCATTAGGTGAGTATACTGCGTTAGCACTTGCTGAGTTCATTAGCTATAGTGATGCATTAAAAATTATTTCTGTGAGAGGTGATTCTATGCAGAAAGCTGTTGAAAACTCCAATTCAACGATGGCTGCCGTTTTAACATCAGACCTTAAAAAAACTATTGATGCAGTTGAAACACTCAATAATCAAGGAATTTCAATCAATATATCTAA
>Ga0208917_1000413_pt1 | contig 22085 bp, 28 predicted proteins | sample DEB08_DNA_10_FD_185500 | JGI IMG/M metagenome (GOLD analysis project Ga0208917, IMG submission 185500) | Aqueous microbial communities from the Delaware River and Bay under freshwater to marine salinity gradient to study organic matter... | ecosystem: Environmental > Aquatic > Marine > Coastal ...
CTGCTCTTTGCGGAGCAGTCATGGTGGCAGTAGGAACTACCGGCTGGCGCGTTGGAGCCGCAACTGTGGGTGATGGGATTACCGGGGCGGCAGCGGGCGCAGGTCTAGGCGCAGCGGCAGCGGCGCGGGGCGCTCTAGTGGGCAGAGGTTCTGGCGCTTGAGCAATGCGCGCCATAGGCGTCGGTGGTGGGGCGGTAAGAGGCAGAGGCTCCGCACGTTCGAGAGCCTGCGCCATACGACTAGCCGATACGGGAACTTGCCCTGTAGCCACCGCATATCCTGGTGGGACATACCCCATCGGCGCGCGCAAGCCTTCGGATTCCAGCATACCGAGAAACTGGCGTTGCGCATATTCGGGAGTTTGCTTGACGCCGGTTGCCTGCTCAATAAGATATAGCAGGCCGACATCCTCCATAAGTTGGCCTGCCGCCAAACCCGTCCCTTCAAGTCCAGCTTGAATAGTGGTAAGAGCGCCGGCCCCGATGTCGCCAAGTGGTGCGTACAGGGATCGGCCTAGCAGCCCAAGACTCTCGACGTACTGCCGGTTCTCTGGATCAAGGCCGAGCGACGGTTCGCGGGCGAACACATCTGCCGCGCCAGTATAAAAAGCCTCAAGTGGTGTCGGGGCCGGTTCAGGCGTCGGAACAAATCCAGGCGGGATAATTTCGGTTTGTGCGGCGTCGCCTGTTGCGGGCGCCAAAGGGTCCGTAGTGATCTGCAACAGATCGACATCAGTGTCTTCGCGGTTCGCCCATTCTACCGCTAATTTAACAAATGGTTCATTTTTCTTTGAAAAAATTAAACCAAAAGTTGCGGCTAAATCCGTTACGCCCTTAAGAGTAGCCTTGCCTTTGTTCTGGCGCAGATACTCTCGAATAGCAGCGCGACCTTGAGCATGGCGCGCGGCATCGCCCTGCGGTGGCGGGGCAGATGGCACAACAGTTTCAGGGTTAGTTGCCATATTTCAGGACAATCCTTTATTACTGCTGAAAACGCCGCTCGCCGACTTGGGGGGGAATCTGAAAGTTTGTTCCAGCGGTAGGGGACGGCATAAGTGTAACTTTGTTACCCGCCCTATCGACCCAGCTATCCTTGCCCCTATCCCAACGAACTTCTCCAGAAACAACTTCTCCACTGGGAGTTTTGTAAGTTCTCAGTTGCGTCTGTTTCCCTGTAATTCCGCCATCACCGCCCTTCGCGGCGCTTATATTTTGTCCACGGATAGTAACCGCGCGGGACAAATCGCGATCTATGTCGGCGGCGATTTCAGCGGGCGACATACCAAGCGGATAGACCATGTCTGTCCCGTCCTCCTTCTTCAAAGGAAGTCCGGTATTTTTGTCCAGCACAACACGCTCGTTGACCCCGTCGCCGTTAACGTCGTAGGTCTCGATAATTGTTTCGGGCGGAAGCGAATACTCTGCGACTTCGGTCGTTCCGTCGAGATAGCGGTTGAGCGTCCGGCCTTCTTTATCAACGAAAGTTCCGACCCACTGACGCTGGCGGAACGTCTCCGTTTCCATGCGATCTACTCTTTTCTCAACAGGCAAGGCGAGAAAGGCTTTTTGTTTGTCTTCCGGCAAAGTTCTCGCGTACTCAATAGTATCCGCAATCTGCTGCTGCCGCGCTGCCATCTGCGCCCGCATCTCCTCAACCTTTATACGGTTCTGCATTTCAGCAACCTTCTGCTGCTGAAGCTGACCCATGACTTGCTGCGGCGTCAGGCCGGCACGGCGTCCGCTGCGAGTAGCCGAACGCATAAGCGCAGACAACGCAAGCAACTTATCGCCGCCAGTTAGTGAACCACTAAGATCACCGCCAAGAAGACGCGTCAACTCGGCCAAACTGTTCGCTTGTTGAGTATCCGCGCCAACGGCGGGCATATCTGCGGCGTTTGCGGCAGTAGTTCCCGCTTGCGATAAGAAAGGAAGTATCATCTCTCTGCCCCTTAAAACTTAATGCCGAGGTTCTGCAACGCGCCCAAGATACCGACAATGTTAGCTGCCCCGCCGAGGAACCCGTCGCCAGGCTGCGTTGAAGTCTGCTCCGTTGACGTAACAGCCGGCAAGCCAGAGAGGCCCGACTGAAGAGTACGCAGTTGCTCCAACGGATAACCGCGCTGTTCAAGGAAGTCGCGGTATGCAAGGTCGAGGTTCTGCTGCGCCATCTGCCGCTGCTCCTTGCCGACACCGCCAAGCATACCCGCATATGCCTGCTCTTGCGCCAGCAGTTGCGGCGCGAGCGCAGCCAACTGCTGCGAGGCTTCAAGGCGTTGACCGGGAAGTCCTGCTGCCAGACCCGCTGCTTGGCCGTAGCCCTGCTGATATAGATTAGCCAAAGTCTGTGCCGTATTCAGGTCTTGCTCGGAGGCAAGCTGTGCCTCGTACACACCCCCTCGTGTGTTCCCGAAAGCCCGTGAGGCAGCAAGCTGTCCCTTTGTAGCCGCGTCCCTCTCGGCGCGGGCCTTTGACAAACGCGCCATAGTGGTGTCGATCACGTTTTGCTGATACGGCGACATGAAACCAGCGACATCCTGTTGGAACTGCTCTGGACTAAAAGCTGCGGCTTGCTGCGCGGCCTGAACAGCCTCCGCTAGTTGCTGCGAGCCAACACGACCAGCGACAGCCTGCTGTGTGATGTCGAAGGCTTGTTGCTCTGCTGGACGGAAACCAGCTATACGTGGCCCGCTGTAGGGCTGATATGGCAACTCTGCTACTTGCTGCGCTGCCATGACGTTGCGCTGCAACGCATCCCGAATAAACGGATCAAGCGTTTGCTGGGTTGTTACCGTCGATGTTTCGCTACCGCCTTTAGACATACCTATAATTCCTTAATCACCGTAGTGCATAGATATTTAGCATCACGGCTTTCCAATGCTCGCATCCATCCCTTTCTACCTGAAACTGAAAGAGATGCACACCCCGTTGCCTTAGCATAAATTTCCATAGAATCCCACATGTCTAGTAGTTCGTCTAGTTTACCACCTGCTAGAAATACATGAAGAGATGTCTTCTTGGGGTAGATGTGAAATTCCGTAACTATTGCACTGTATTTGCCTGGCCAAAACTGATAGCGGCCTGACTGTATTCCTTCCCAAATATGCTCAATGTCGTGCGTCCCGCCGGAGTATTCGAGCGCGTCTTCGATCCAAGACTTACACCGTGCAAACTCTTGTTCTAAGTCCATAAACTATTGCTGCATTTGAACTACTTGGAGAACGGCGGCGGGGGCGGCTGGAGCAAATGCCGTACTCGCGACGTTATCTACTGTAACCGCAGTATCGCTGGCCGCAAACATAATCTCAACATACTCATTGGCCGCAAGAGAAATCGTATCTTGTAAGGCAACAGGAACGTATCCGTTATTAATATCCGAAGTAACAATACGCGCTGAATTGGGTACGTCAGTTCCATTCTTTCTGAACCATATCCATATATTCTTGGCGGAAGCGTTACCGCTAGTAAGCTGCACTGTCGCATCAAACTGGTAAAGGCCGGAATCCGGCACAACAATTCTTGAAGTTGGCGTTCCGACAATCACTCCGTTGGATATTTCTGGTGTAGCATCAAAAGTAAGAGCATATGCCGTGTTAATCGCGGCAGGGGTTTGGTCGGCAGTCTTGGAAAATACGCCGTAGTATTCTTGTTGTTCAATTGTAGGGCGCACAAAAAGAACGCCGTTTGTGGCATCGGATATAATACACGCCGCAACAGGTATGACGTTGTTAGGGGCAGTTGGTTTCGTTGCAGTAAGAGCGCCCGCAGTTGTAGGGTGTGCGTATAGAATATCGCCAGCAGTAAACGCACTTGTATCTACGTCGCGCACAAAACCCCATGTGCAGCAGTAACCTTTGTCGCCGCTATCTGGTAGATCGTGCGTCATTATCCCTATGATATAGAGGCTCGATTCCGAACCATCCGCGAGATACGGAGACACAAGTAGTGCGTTAGCCGTGGCTCCCGCAAAACCTACGACTGTTCCGTTAGGGATTGTCGAGCCTGTCGTGTTGCCTACGCGGGCGTAAGTCTCTTGGCCGATCTGTTGAACAACGCCGTATTCCATACCCAAGTTGAGAGTCTGGTCCGTATCGTTCCAATGTAGTCGGCCTGTCTGGTCTACATGGGTTTCGCCAGTAATAAAATCTACGTCGCTGACAATCAGTTTGGACGGCTGTTGGACACGCACATCTTGGCCGCGCTTATAGTTCTGGCCATCGGCTTGTTCGATGATCCTGTTGCGCTGGTTCTCGTGCGACGAGAGATAATCCTGCGGTGGGGCGGGGAGTTTCATCTACGCCCACCTGGCGCCGCGTTAAGTCGCATCGTTCCGACACGCCAGTCCGTATTCGGCGTGGCTGTCAGGCGCATATTAACTTGGCGTCCGTTGAACCTGACGGACGTGGGATTCGTCATAGAGTACGGGCCGTAAGATCGCTGCGTTGAGTTAGGGTAGTAGCGCGAATAAAATGTGGCCGTGACATCGCCCTGATTTCGCTCGTCAGGTATGAGTTCATTGACGTAATAGATGTTGTCGCCATTGCCGATCTGGACCGGCCCGCTTTCAACATACACGTCAGTCCCGTCGTGATTAACTCCGACTTCGTGATCGTAGAGAATACCATCGGTGCCGACGAAGATCGGGTTGGTAAACACCCCGCGATCCGTACCGGCGGAACGAGCCATCTCGCCGATAGTCCAATAGTTATCGGCGTAGTTCCACACAACGTAGCGGTCATTCTCTTGCGAACTTGCGGACGGATAGAACCACCATACTTCGCTGAATTGTGAGTTGTTAACGGCGCAGACTTTACTCATCTGTGCGCGGTTGATGTCAGAGAATACATAGTCTGACACTTCGCTCGGCAGTGGTTTGATATATCCGTCGTAGGTGAAGAACCCGCGAGTACTCATCCAGACTGCAAAGTTGTCCTGCACGGCAATCGCGTTCGGCCCAGGAATACCGCAGGATCGGCCTACATATTCTGACTGATAGACAAACGGCTGGCCGACGTATGAGACAACGTGTGCATCAATATCAGTAAGGACAAGAATTTGCCCGCGCACACGTTTAGCGACAACAATCTTGCCGCCAGTCTGCAAATCAATACTGCCGGCAAGATTGTCTGACGCAGGCGTCCACACCGTGTTGTTTTCAAAATCAGACCAACTTATGCGGCGCGGGTTTCCTCCTGCACCTAAAGCAAAAAGCGAACGCTCGTTCGATACCATAATAGCTGTGGTACCTGTCGGCGCGTTAGTGACTACGGCTGCGGGCGTAGGTCCGCTGGTATCAAGTTGCCACTCATAGATTTTACCGTCAGAGTTTGCGCAGCCGACAAGATACTCTCCCCATGTATCAAGCGTCCATGTCGTGGCGGGAGTGATAGTTCCGACATCGGCGCGGGGCGTACCATAGTAACCATCGCTATAAAAACCCACCCCGAAACCACCGGCAACACTTGCATCCGCGTTGCCTGGCGTAAAGCCTGTTGGCGTGATGTCGTAAATCACCGATGACTGAGACACGGCGTAGAGTTTAGAGTGTGTGCCGACAGCAATCTGCCGCGTGGCGCTGTTGTCGCGCCATGTTAGAATAGCACGGGGTTTACCGGTAAGCGTTGTAGTAGTGCGTTCCTGCCATCCCCCAACAGGCCGCATCATTCCTTCAACCCAACGCACAAGATTGCCGTCGAACCAACGTCCGGCGGCATCTAATTCAGTTCCGTTCTTGTAGATGCCCGGCGGCAATCTGATAGGGAGTAAGGTCATCTGGCGCTACCTAAAGTTTCAATACAGCCTTATACCAGCTTTATTGCGTATTTACAGCCGCCCGCCAAGCCTCAATCGTCAAGCGATGCTTGACACTGCACTCCATGTAACGAGCAATCAAATGGCTTTCCCAGAGCGCCCGCTCTGGATCGATGAGCGGATCAGGTACATTGTCGAGTGGGCGGCAGTTACTCTCTAGGTTCGCCGGAGGCGGCGGCATTGGCGTTATCGACACCGCCTTGGAGCACCCCGACAATAGAATTAGGAGCAGCACAGCTAGGGGCAGGAGCAGGAACTTCACGATAAATCTCGCGAATGCTCGTTCCTCGGCTGGCTCCCAACCCATCGGCATAATCTCTGAGCGCCTCATAGGCTCTGGCTTTTTGTTCCAGTTCATCTTGCATCTCCTGCTGCCGCTCTGCCGCCTCTTCCAAGGCGTTTGCAAGTGCAGCGTCACACTGCCAATCCCGTATCTTGTAGCCTGCTATTGTTCCTACTACCAGAGTACCAGCAGCGGCATAAAGAGTTAGAGAACTAGGTAGTGGTAACATTACTTGTCCTTATTGAACAAATCGAACAGCACTTTGACCTTTTCTTCCAAAATGCCCACACGTCCATCTAGCTTGGCTAAACTGATTATGACAAGCACTGCGGCAAGCATAATAGGCCAGACGGCAGATACAATAGACGCAATCTCAGCCATCTTTTTCTGGCTCTGTCTTGGCTTTCGCCGCGATGCCTGCACCTCCAGCCGCCAGCACTGCGCCAGCACCTATACCCCACATACTGGGGTCGAATGCTTGGCCATTATAGATTGCGTAAATAGATGCGCCACAGAACACTAAGGACATCTTCGCCCAAAGCACACGACCTATGTCTAATGTCTCGTTATCCTTCCCAGTGAAAGATTTCCTTAACATGTCCATCTTTATTTACCCGTCTCGAAAAATTAAGAAACTTAATCGCAGCGTATTCTACCGATATAGCTAAATACCACATCGCGACAAAACCGAACACCCAGACCGAACCAGTGCAGACAACAAATACCGCTGCAAAGATCGGCGGGAGGATCACGCCGGATAGTCACGCCATGGCAATTGCCAATGCGGGCCATCTTTGAAGCTGCGCCAGTCACCTCCCCATTCAATACGGACGCCTTCGTCTAGTGCAGCTTGTTTTACGATAGGAGCCAGGCGGTGGTAGAGCGGCCATTCCCAAGAGACTTTGCCCCCAACTAAGGGAGCAATGTCTACAGCATGGCCGGTAAGATGACGGCTATTCATGGTCTTGGACGCACCAGATGCTACTAGCTTTTTCTGTCGTGCTAGAGTTCGCATCCCTTCAAGAACAGTGAAATCCAGATCGGTAGCCGCAATAGCGCGATCCATCACTCGGCGCAGATCAGGGTGAATGCCTTCCAGGCGTTTTAGAGATCGAGAACCAAAAACGTAAGCCATGTGTCACTCAAACAATGCTTTCAACAAATTACCAACAGACGCACCAACACCAGCCGCGAAGAGCGCGACACCTATCAAGATGCCAGCACCCTTGTTCTTTAATGCAGCTAGTTCCGCCATGTCTTCAATCTGGTCTTCTTCGACCCGATCTAGCTTGGCTTCGATGCGCTCAAGAATGACTTCAATACGGGCGAGCCGTTCTGCTTCAGTAAGATTGATGCTAGGCACTTTTCCGGCTCCCCTTCACGATTTATGCTGCCCAGGGCAGAGGCTTGCTCTCAACAGGCGGTGCAATCAGGTCAGCAATCTGCTGCTCAATGTTGGCCTTGTATTTAGCGACCTGCTCATCGCCCAGAGCGGCCTCAACCCAACCGATGACCTGTGCTTCGGTCAACTGGTCGAAGGGAACAAAGCTGCCAGCTTCCGGCTCTTCGAAAGACACAGTGCCGTAGACACCAGCCGAGAACTGCCCGCCGCTCAAGAACTCGCCATCAAGCCGCCAGTGAGCGGTGATGACCTTGGCCGGGAAAGCATCATCTGTGTTGCTGCAATCCAGTGCAGCGATAGTCCAAGTGTAAGTAGTAGAAGACATGGCTATTGCCCTTCAAGTTGTGCCACGCGGGCGCGAAGATCGTCGTTTTGGGCCTTCAGTTCTTTGATGGCGTTGACAAGAGCAAATGTGAGAGCGTGACCATTCCAGTTAAACAGTTCCGTTTCGTCTTCATCACCCTCATTCAATTTGGCGTTAAACGTCCCGACACATTCGGGGAAATGTTCAATCGCCTCTTGTGCAATGATGGAGATATTCTCTTTGCCATCAGCCTCAAATCCCGCCGCACCGTTGTATTCGTAGGTAACAGGCCGGAGGGCACAGACCGCATCAAGACCCTTGGTATATTCTCCAGTCTCTTTTTTGATGCGAGCGTCAGAAGCAATCGTCCATGTATTTGTAGAAGGCTTGGCCGCACTATCAGTAGATAGCTGCAACTGGTAAGAAGGCGAAGTCGTGCCGATCCCTACGTTGCCGTTTCCTGTATCAACTGCGAACTTAGTGGTAGTTGCATTACTTAGATCACTACCAGAACCTACAGCCCAAATATCCCCTGCGCCCTTACCAGCATAAACAGAGGTAGCAGAGCCGCGATACTCAATGTTGCAGTTTGTATCTGAACTTGTGCGACCCAATACAGCAGGGGTGGCGGCAGTGCCAGACACATGAAGTTTCGCACTAGGCGAAGTCGTGCCGATACCTACGTCGCCTGTCTCAGTTATTCTGACACGCTCCGCTCTGTTCGAGCCTGTAGTAGTTGCCGTAGTAAATGTTAGGCCATAAGCCGCCCCAGTCGCAGAGGTTGACACGGCATTGATTGCCGCACCTATGCCATCTGCATATGTGCCAGTAAACGAGGCATCATCGGTGACGAAGTTAAGTTCACCTATCTTATCGCCAGTTGTTTTAGCGCCAGTATCACTTATTGATAAAGCCGTAATTCCAGCAGTTAAGGTAGCAGGCGAAGTCGTGCCGATTCCTACGAGGCCTGTCCCTGAAACGCGAAGCCTCTCTGCGCCAGCAGTATTAAAAATTAAATCATCAGAACCTTGTGTGCCTATCCGCATCGTGCCTGGCAAAGTGCCATTTGTGCTGCCACGATACTCAAGAATGCCCTTAGTCGTTCCGCTTTCTTGTAGATTTATTTCAGCACGGTTAGCCGTGTTAGTCATGTTAATATCGACTGTGGCAGTGCTGGCTTCTATGTCTAATGGGCTGCTAGGCGAAGTCGTTCCGATCCCGACCGAGCCTGTGGACGAGACCCGCATGCGTTCATCGCCAGCGGTCGAAATCGCGAAGGTGTTAGCGGCAGGGAAGAACACCCCCGTATTAGTGTCGCCCGTTACTGAGTATGTAGGGAACTCCGCGCTAGAAACTGCCGCTCGGATGTGCGCGCCACTAGCATCCTCAGAGGTAAGGATGTCGGTTCCAAACTCCATGTAGTTGCCACTGGAGTTGAACCGAGCGAGGCCAGCTACATTTAGAGTCTTGCCGGTACCCACATTCAGGCCGACGCTCGTCCCGCTACCCTCAGCGGTGAAGATCGCATCTACAAGATCAAGGTCCGTGTTGAGCTTCGCACCCCATGTATCGGCGCTTGCACCGACTTCGGGTTTCGTAAGACCAAGGTTCGTTGTGGTAGTATCAGCCATATTTTACCTCATGCGGCCAGGGAGTCTGGAAACTCTTTCGGCGTCCAAGTCTCATCTGTATCAGAAATTTCAGTCCAAGTCTTGCCCGTTACTGCAACCGGCGTCCAAGTCTTCGGTGTATCACTATTCGCAGCCCACGATATAGCAGTATCGGATTGTTGCGTCCATGTCTCTGGCGTAATTGGGACAGGTTCCCATTTTTCTACTGCAACGACATTTACAGTAGATGTGGCCGAGATTGCTGCGCCCGTTGACTGCACACGGTTAGCAGTCGGAGTGACAGTGCTTTGTGCGTTTACTGTTACGCCCGAAAGGAATACTGCCTGCGCCGCTACCGAAACTGTAGATGTAGATAGCGCCGTTGTTTCGCCCAAACGAACACGAACAGCGGACAACGAAACAGTCGATGACGCAGAAGAAGAAATCGCTGCTTCACGAACACGAGTAGCTGTCGGCGAAACTGTGGATGTAGCTGAAACAGCAATCGCGGCTTCGCGAACGCGAGTAGCCGTAGGCGATACAGTAGACGCCGCTGCAACAGCGACGACAGCGTCTTTAACAATAAGACCAGAAGCGGTAGCGGTGGCAGCAGCCGTTACGGTAATTTGACCCTCTAATGGGTCAATACCGTAACTCCCTATGCCATATAAGCCACTACCATAACCGGCCATTTATCAATCCAAGTCGATGTCAAAATCACCCGATGGGATACGGAATACGTCGCCGCTGTCGATAGTCTTTGAAGTCGTCAGCGCACCGGATGCAAGAAGATTGCCGCCTGACACCGCGTCATATACCGCAGCGTAAGTGATCGTACCCCACGAAGCCGTCGCAGTAGGGAACTCAACAGCAGCACTGCTCGACGCTTGGCTGCCCGTTACAGTGAACGCAATCGTCTGGCGAGCGTATGATCCGCCGCTAACTTCTGTGCCAGCGCCTGCTTCGCCAGGATCGCTAGTAAACAGACCGACATAAAGAGTGGCCGGAGCAGTATACGCCGAGCCACCGAAAACATGATCGAGAACTTTGTTCTCAAGATAATTAGAAAAAGACACGGCGTTGACCCCTAACCAAATGTGCGGAAGCGAGCTTTAAGTTTAGACGAGCCAATACGGGCGCGTTCATCGGCCAGCATCATATCATCAACAAACTGCTGATACAGCCCCGCCCAGACAGAGATTCGCTCGTCTTCTTTAAGATACGGCGCAGATTGAACCAGCGAGCCGTAAAGATATACGTCTGGGCTTTCTGTCAAAAGCCAGTTCGTTGTGTTGGCGTCCGACAGTGCCGGAATCTTGGCGTAGTAAAGTAGTTCAGCGTCGTAGCTAGTGTCAGGCGACGGCACGACTTGGAACTGCTCTCCCACCATAGAAAAGAATAGTGGTTGGCCAGATGCGTTATATTTCTGGCGTTCCTCTGCGGCTTGTTCCGGCGTTACATACAGCAGTGGCGTAACAGGGTTCGTGTTTAACTGGAAGCGAATGTTCTCCAGCCAATCCGCTGGCACCGCAAAATATGGCGTGTCGAGCGTAGCATCAGACCGCGTCACCATCTTACGATGGCGCATAGTGCGGTTAAAGTGCGCTTCGGCAAGCGAAATGAAATTGGGAATAACGGCGTCAAGATCGTCCCGATTGAGCCAATCAGCGACGGCAGATTTAAGTTCTGCGTAGGTTGTAATCGCCATCAGACATTCCCTGGTCGTGTACGCCACATGGCGTTGTTAGGATCATTCAGCCACTTCACCAACTCTTGTTGGTCGTCCAGAATGCCCTTCTCTTTAAGTTCGTTGTAAACCGTCATCGGAATGCGGCCTACATGAGTAAAGTCGCCCCACCGTTTCGGCGCGGCGTCAAACGCAGCCTTGTTGTAATCGACGATATTCGTGACATCCTGCTCTTTGACAATAGTGGCGTTGTCATCGGTGCCGTCGTAATCAAGATATGTCTTGATCCCGGTAGCTTTGTCGTCGGAAATAAGGCGCTTAGACATGGAATACTCCTATAGGTTAGGGGGCGAGCCTAAACCCGCCCCCGCCTATATGTCAATTACGACGTGGTAAGGTCAGCTACGATGCCGTGTGCGGCTTCGTTGTTAACCTTCAGGCCGTACTCAACGAGCATCAGGCGCTTCTCGGCGTCGCCGGTCTTCGCCAGTTCCATCTGCTGGATCGGACGCAGAACAGCCATCGACGCATACTGCGGATCAACGACGAAAGCGTCACGAGCGCGCTGGAAGCGGTTAGGCACGATGTTCACAGTACCGAAGTCCGATACGTAAACGTCGGCTGCGCCAACGATCTGTGCCTGCTGGCCAGCAGGAACGTCACGGAAGCGAGTCGCGATGCCGGTGAAGCCCGAAGCAACTTGCTTGTTGTGCGAGCCAACCATGAGCATCTTCGGAGTGCCGCCCGATTCCCAGACCTCAGCGATCACGGTTTTGAGCAGAGTTTCAGTGAAGGCACGCTGCGTACCATCGGTACGAGCAGCGATACCAGCCGTGTCAGCGCCACCAGAACCGAAGTCGGTGTTGGTTTTGATGAAAGCCGGCAGACCAGCAGTACGGCGAGCCGTAGTGGTGTTACCTGCTACTGGCGACTGGTTGGCGAGCAGTGCGCTCTCCATGTCACGCTTCAGTTCAGAACCCAGCTTTGCAAGCTGATATGTCAGTTCGCTACGACGACCTGCTTTGTCGAGAGCTTCGAGCGTACCCGAAATAACGACGTTCTTCGTGCTGATCTGTGTGTAGTTACCGATCCGCGAGGTCGGGCTAACAGCAGTGAACGAAGAAATGTCGTCGCCTTCAAGAGCAGCGTTCGAAGCCGAAGCAGCAGCAAGGCTGTCAGTCTGCCATTCGAAGTAGGTGTTCTTGACGTTCTCGCGACCGATGTTCGAGATGAACGGAGTTTCTTCTGGCGAAATGTTGTAGATGACATTCGACAGGTCTTCACGAATACCAACAGCCGAATAACGGGTGAAGGTGTTTGCTACAATAGCCATAACTAAAAGTCCCTAAATGAGTTTATCCAAGAGTTTGGCGGCGTCAGCGACGCGACCAGTTTGTGCGAGACGCTTGGACGCTCTCTTAATATCAACGGAACCGGACTTTGCAGAAGAGTTGCTGGAACCTGGGCGGACAACACGAGCTTTTTTCTTGGCCGGTTGTTTCGCTTTTTCCACGTTCTTAACACCCTTATCATACAGCATGGCTTTACGGATAAGAGCAATATGAGCGGCCTGTGTGAGAGAATTAACATCCTGCTCAGTTAGTCCGTTCGATGTCGCCCATTCCCGCAGTTCTTGGGCTTCCCGCATCATCGTCTCTTGATCTTTCCATTCAGGAATGACTTCAGGGAGTCTGGCACGTTCGGCTTGAACAACCGCTTGCATCTGCTGTGTACGCTGCTTGGTTTCTTCCTCGGTGAGACGCCACTGCTCGGCCTGAATAGCGGCCAGCCTTTGCGTTTGTTCATCCTTGGTTTTACGCCAATGCCGTTCCAATCTAGCAGCCTCAATGGGGTCTTCATCATAAAGAGTATCCCAGTCAGGCTCTGCCGCGTTCTGCTGCTGAATCTGCTGTTGCAGGATCGGCAGTAGTTGCGCGTATTGAGTGCGTTCCGCACGAATGGCTTCCACTTCAGCTTCAAGCGACTTGCGCTGCTCGGCCAGAGCGGTAGCTTTCCGCGTATAATCTGCGGTTCGAGAATAGCCGTTCCGAAGTTCGGCAAGGGTGACTTCCATCTCTTCCCCATCAACTTTAACCTTGAGGGTAAGGTCTTCTGAAAGTTCCTGCGTAGCTTCTTCTTCAACTTCCTCGTCGTCAGATTCAGAATCTTCAACATCGTCAGCCTCGTCGTACTCAGTTTCTTCTTCGTACTCTTCGACTTCTTCAGTCTCAGATTCCTGATCAAGCTCCTGCTCTTCAGCTTCTTCTTGATCTAGCGCCTCAGCTTCTTCTTGGTTGTCCTGTTCGGGGCCAAGCAAATTGCTGATGGCAAGAGTTGCTTCGTGAAGGCCGATCCCGCCTTGGGGGTTGCCGTCTTCAATCGCCATATATCACCTTTTCATAGTGTAGTTCAACTCCTCGACGCAATAGTTCCATCATCGAGGATTGCCCGGAGTCGGGCTTCCAAACGCTCAAGGCATTTGAGCGTGAGAAATAGATCAGTTCGTTTATCGTAGTCATTGACTTCGGACGAACGCCATTCCTTGAATATATCCTCCTCAACAGTGCTGAACGCATCGAGCAGCACTTCGTCCTCCAAAAGACGCTTGGCGTGATTAGCTTTTGCTATAATTTCTTCTTTGGTCATATGAGTGTTGTGTCTACTGGAGTGTTAGGTCCAAGTACACCCGTCGCTGGGGCAGTAGGGGTAATCGGCGCGGAGCCGCCAAAGAAGTTAAACTCTGGTCCAAATCCATAGGTTTCATAGTCGCCGGTATATGGCTGGAACTCGCCACGAGTAAACGTCGGCATAGGCCCAAGTTGCGAAACATACGGCGCGGTAGCCCCACCGCCGCCGCCGCCGCCAAGACCCAATACCCCGCCCAAAGCGTCGAGGCCGATAGAGCCGAGGCTGTAGTATTTAATGATTTCGTCGAGCAGGCTGATGCCTGTCCCCATAGTGGTCGTGCCATCTGTCGGCGTTTGGCCGCTTTGAAGTATACCGCCAGTAGGAAGCGCACCTGCCGCCACTGATCCCACAGTTGCTGCGCCAATAAGTTCTTCGGCGCCAGGCATAGGTTCTAGGAGCGGCCCTTCTACAATAATAGGCTTGCCTTCCGTCGTCGGGACGCCTGCTCCAGCCGCAGCGCCTGCAAGCCCCGCCATAAATTCTGGCGAGGAGGCTTCGTCAACAGTAGGCCGCGTTTCCTCCACAATAATAGGCTCGCCTTCCGTCGTCGGTATACCGTCTGATCCCAGCGCATTAGCTACGCCTGACGCAAAAGGTTCAACAGCTTTTGCAAAAGTAGACGAAGGTCGCGTTCCCGGCACAATAATTTGATTTTCAGTTGGCGCGACTTCTGGGACACCAGTCTGTGTCCCCGCAAGGTCTGGTAAAACAGAAGAAACTACCGATCCCGCGCCAGATTCGATAAGCGGGGCAAGGCTGCGCTCTACAAGAATGTTACCTGCTTGTTCAGCGGCTTTTTGCGCTATAGCACTTTCGGCTGCGCTCTGGCCTACGCCCAGCGCGCTTGAAATGTCTTTCCCCAAGCCAGTTCCCTGCATAAGTCCCGCTGTCCCAGCGGTAAGGCCAGCGCGCAACAATGTGTCTTCAAGAGAACGGCCTTGCACGGTGCTAGACGCCGCAGAGCCTAATGTGGCACCGAGTACGGGGCCGACACCGGGAATCATCGCCCCAGCAACAGGGAGCGCGATGTCGGTAACATTCGCACCTGCTGCACTAAGCGCCCCGCCTGCCGCGCCGCCCGCAAGCGCCGCTGGAACCGCAGCCAAGCCTAGCCCACCAGTCGCCGCGCCCAACAAGCCTACGCCCGCGCCAAGAGCTATGTCGCCAAGAATGTTGCCAAGAGCGTCGCTCTTGGGCTTGTCCCGCGCCATAGTAGACCAACTCTCGCTACCGGACTTGCGCATCTCTACGCGCCAATCGGCATTTGTGCCACCTGTAGCAGATAGGTTCTGCGCCATAGAGTAAACGTCTTGCAGACCTTGCGCGCCTACGCCTTCAGCTACGTACTGGCCAGTGCGAGCGTCGTACAAACGGTAGCCTGCGTTCTCATCGAGAGGCACGAACGCGCTTCGGTTGCCTTTCACGTCCGCAGGGTTGGCTGCGTTAGTTGAGAAGAAATAGCCTAGCTGGTCGTCAAGAGACATCCAGTCGAGGGCGGCGTTTTCAGAAGGATTGCGGAATGCGCTGAGGGGTGTTGACGCGGTGGGCGGCGTATACGACGGAAGGACACGCATGTCGCCAGCTAGTGCAGCAATGTTTTCAGGACTTAAACCGGCGCTGACTGCTTTATTGCGCAGATTTGGATCAAGTGTGCTGACCATACCGCCGGACGTGTCAGGTATAAAGCCAGTGTCTTGCGGCACCTGAACAACATTACCTTTTTCATCCAAGACATACTTGTTGGCGCCTCTGACAAACATATCCGCAACCGGATCGTAGACTGGCGTAGGGGTCGGAGTTGGTGTAGGCGTTGGGACTGATGCAGGCACTTTCTGCTCCGGCGCAACTTGCACCACTCGCGTATTCGTAATAGGCGGCGCGGAAGGCATCGTAATTTGCGCAGGCCCGCCTTGATACTCAGCGCGAGGCAGCAGGGACGCTATCGTGTCTGGAGTAACGAGCGGATCATACATGGTAGGAAGTAGCGCCATTACATCATCCCTTCTGGTGGCATCGGGCCTTCCGGCATCGGCATCGGCGCAGGCTCTGGGGCAGGCATGGGCATCGGCGCAGGAGCCGGAGCAGGCTGCATGGCCTGCTTCATAAACTCGCGGTCACGCTGCATCATGGCTTGAATGCTGGCGGTATTAACTTGAGTGTTATACTTTGCCTCGATTTCCGCTGCTCTTAACATTACGTCTGCATCGATCTTGTCGCGCTCACGATCATCCTTACGAAGCATCTCTTCGCGTTCAAGTTCAAGTTCGGCGGCTTTCTTCTGGATGTCGGCCTGAATAGATTGCGCCTGCACTTGCGCCAAGATTTCTTCAGGCGAAGGTGGCGGTGGCGGGGGAGGTGGCGGTGGTGGCTGAGTGGCAGGGTCTTTAAAGAACATATTGGGGTCTTTGAACCCAGCCAAGGCCAACATCTGCGCCAGGGTATTACGATACTGCCCCAGATCAACGAGCGGGTTGTTCTGCACACCGCCTTGCTGGATCAGCATTTCCTGCTTCTGGGCGATTTGTGCGAGGAACGCCAGTTTCTCTTCGTTAGTTCCAGTGCCAAGCGCAACATTGACGAGAACATCCATATTCGCATCCCACACACGCGGGTCAATCGGCACAAACTGATTGCGCAGACGAACCATACGCGGCGCGTCTTGATACGTCGTCACAAGATACAGCGCCTTCTTAAACAGGCTCTTCATACCCGTCTCTGCAAAAATACGGCAGATGAGTTCAATATGCTGCTGTGCTGCGGTGACTGTCGCCGCGACCGCAGCGCGGGTAGACGACTGAAGCGCGTTTGCATCAAGACCCGCAGCGGCCTTGCTGATACCTGTGCGGTTCTCACGCAGTTCATCCATATACTGCAACATCGGGAACGCTGCTTGGCCGACAAAGGGCTGGGAGAACGGCTGCACCATGCCCGGTGCGCGCATACGAATGATACCACCTACTTCGGTGTTCATTACGTCTTCGAGGTTGACTTGACCTTCGACAACAGCAGTACGCGGGTGGATAGACTGCGCCAGGCTGTCGAGCATATTACGCAGGATATTCGACTTGATAAGCTGGATGTCCATAACGACATCCGCAATCGACATACCAAAGAAGGTATGTGGCTCTGGATCAGGACAAAAGTCTACAAACGGGATGTGATCGCACGGTTCGTTGTGCAAAATCCGGTAGGCGCTGCCCCCGACACAGACACGGCGCAGTTCGGCGATACCGTCGCCGTCCATATCTACATAGAGGTACGCTTCAATATATTCGATCTTACGGCTTGCGAGGTCTGTTCGGCCCGCGCCAAGTATCGTTGCGTCCGGATTCCGGTCGAAGGCTTCTTCGTTCCCATTAAAGTCTTCGGTTGTTTCGTAGCCAAGGTCTTCAATCTCGTCGAGGTCGTAGCCCATCTTAACAAGATCGGAGACAGTTACATACCGGCGGTGGCCGACAAATTCGGCTTCTTCCAGAGATTTCGCTTGGCGGTCGATCAGAAACTCTTCAGGCGGAACAGACGCTACAGCAACGCGGCCCTTAGTTGTTGTGCGGACAACGGTGCAAGAGTACGTCGCAGGCGTCTGCGACATCATCATCATACCATCGGGGCCGACAGTTTCTGTTTCCGAGGTTTCAATTTCAACGTCACGAAGTTCTACGTCAGGGTCGGATACCAGAACAGTGAAGGATTGTTCGTCTAGTCCAGTATAGTCGATAGTCTCGACATTCTTCTCTTCGTCCCACCAAATTTTCATGATACCGTTCTTACGGATCAGCGCATCTTTGAAAGACGAGTAACAGACGTTGAAAAAGTTATTATCGCGGGTCAGACAGTAGTTGACGTATTCCGTCGCCTGCTCGGCGCTCTGCACATCTTCCGGCCCGTTCGGCGCGTACTCGACAACATTGTTGGCGGAAAAGAACACGCGCATGATTGACGGCATGATAGCCTGGACGGTGTCGCGCACGTCCATTGATACGACTTGGCTGCGACCTTCTTCTTCGTTTCCGAACGGCTCGCCTTTGTAATATTCGCCGGCTGTCGCTCGCTGGGGGCTGATAACATCATCAACATAATCGACGGCGTCATCTATCTCGGCTGAGACAATACCGTGTAAGTCGTCTTCAGTGACGCCCTGAAACTCCTCTTCTTCCATGTCCTCCGGCATCTCGCCGTTAGCGGCCATGTCAATTTCCTCGTCGGAGGGTTTACTGTTGTCGCGGTATTTCGCCATCTAGTTTGTCCTATTTACGCTCGGCGGAACGCTTTTTGTCCAAATACAGAATTGCCTCTTGTAACACAACTGCGCGATCTTTTGCATAGCCTAGCATGAGATTACAGAGATGGCATAAAATTCCGCGTACAATGTTAGTGTCGTGGCAGTGATCTACGACGCTTTGACGGCCATGTTTGTCAGTTTCAACATCTAGCTCACATGAACAAATAGCACACTGGCCGTTCTGACTTTCAAGCAAATCTACAAGTTCGGCGTAGTTAAGTTTATATCTGCGGTTAAGATTATGACATCTGTTGCAGAACGTGCGTCTGCTAGAATATTCCTTTATTGGCCGCTCGTGATTACAGCGACTGCAAGTTTTCGTCTCTGTCATTCACGGACCCCCTCCGTCAACTTTCAGAGACACGACAATACACTTTGTTTTGTCTAAATAAAAGGGGGCCGGTGATTGCGCGCACCGACCCCCTAAAGCAACGAATAAGGGAAGGAGAGGAGGAAAACCCTATTCGCGCCGCTCTACCCTAAGCAGAGGAGCTATGTCTAATATAGTCTAATATAGTCTAATTACACAAGCCCCCTAATGTTTCTGCGCAGCGGGCCTTTGTTTGCGGCGGACAGTGAGTATCCATGCAACGCCGTAGATACATCTGTGGCTAGACAAAGACATAACGCATCAGCTTTGTCGGGACTGCCAAGGCCGCGCTTCTTCATACTTTCTTTACTCTCGACTTGCATCTTGCCGGCGGAGGTAAAGCTATATCTTGGCGCAGCTAATTCGGCGAACAAGACTTCATCTTTAGGTATCTTCACATCACGATTTGCCAGCCAGGCTTTGGCCTTAAACCAAAGCTCGGCCCGTAAATTGGCGTATGTGCCTTTCATCGCCGGGCTTTCCGCCACGTTGATACCTCTGGCTGGCAAGCCCAATTCACGCAGACGGTCAAGAACACCCGCACCTAGCCCGATACTATCGACTAATATCTCGACTGGCTGCTTGCTGGGCGGCAGTGCCTCGTATTCGGCCACGACAGCCCCCGTCAACTGCATCAAGTCCAGCCCTTTCCAGGTCTGTATCTCTTCGACGACGGAACCTCGGCGCTTGGCTAGGGCGCTGGCGTCACTACCCATACGCGCAACGTCCAGACCCCACACGCCAGCAGCGTTCTCGTTCACGCCCATGTCGCGGTTCATAGCTCCATCAATCAGTTCAACGGGGATCACGGTGTCTTCTTCGCGTGGCGGGAAGTTACCTAGAACGCGCACATGATAGGCGGGACTATCTTCGCCATATCGTAGTTGCATCTCCTTGACGAAGTCTTCGGACACACGCGGGCTGTCGAGACACGACACATGAAAAGTCTTCCACTCGCCTTTGAGGCGATTGTGCGTGTCGTAAAACATACCTGTGTTTCTGGTCGGGTTACCTAGAAGCAAGGTCGTGGCGCTATGGCCAGACATCGAACCCGACGCAGCCTCGAACACGCTCTCTGGAACACCAGACGCCTCATCGGCCACCAGCAAAACATGGTCCGAGTGAATACCCTGCAACGCTTCGGGAGTCTCCGCCCTCGAGGTACGCGCAGAAATAAAGGCTTCAGTCGGCGATGCTTTGAGTTCGATACGGTCACTTTTAACTTCAACCAACGTCTTCAGAACATCTGGCAACTCATTGACCCACCGCTTGAGTTCGGCGAACATGGCGTCGAACAACTGGCTGGATGTCGGCGCGGTGACGACCACCTTCACCGGATAGCGCGTCAAAAAGTAATGTAACATCGCCCAGGATGCCGCAGTAGACTTGCCTACGCCGTGGCCGGATCGCACCGAGATACGGCGGTGGCCTTTGCTGATCGCTTCAAGAAACTTGACTTGCCACGGGTCTGGGCGGACGCGCAGAACATCGCGCACGAAACCAGCCGGATCGTCTTTATACTTCTTCAAAAACTGCAAAAAGAAGTTTGGCTGCTGCTGGCTGCTCTGGGACATTAAGTCCGCAGCTTCCTTTGCAGCTTTGGCGGCTCTGGACGGGTTTGTCGTTTTAGGCTTCGTAGCCTTCTTCTTTGTCTTAGGGCTGGTGGACGAAGTCATAATGCTCTCCTGTAATGATCTTGCGAACGGTGACATGGCTGATGTCGATGCCATGCTTCTTGGCAATGATCTTGACTATGTCGCGGTAACTGTAGCCTTTCAAGCGCGCAGCTTTCATCGTCACAATCGCATCTTGCTCTTCGGGGTTCTCGCGCAGCCGCGATCCTCGGCCCTTACCTGATAACGAATAACCAAATGGCGGCTCTCCGCCCAGAAAACCACCGGCCTCTTTCTTGGCCCTGCGGCCTGCGAGTACGCGCTCCTTGATCCTGCGGCGCTCTTCACCACTAAACACCGCCATGATTTCGAGCATGAAACGACCGTTCGGGTTGTTCTTGTCCATGACGTTGCCATAGCCGTTAATAATAAGGTTTATTCCGGCCTCCTCCCAATCACCAATGACGTTCAGTGCGTCCCTGGCGTCACGGAACATTCGGTCGAGCTTCGATACAATTACAGTGTCGCCTTCACGAAGAAACGCCAGCTTGCAGCCTTCTTCTCGGCGCAGGAGCGGGACCGCGCCCGATACGCCTTTCTCTTCATAGATGTGATCTAGTTCCAGATCGTGGGTAATCGAAATACCTTTTATCTGGCGGGCCTGATCATCCAGGCTGGTATTCTCAACTTGGTCCTCAGTGGACACACGGGTGTAGCCATAAACAGCCATATTCCATCTCCTTTGTTGGTAAGGCGGTACATAACGAGCGCCTTAACACTATTCAAGCTAAAAATTATAATTTTTTTGTGAGGGGGGCTTGGCCGGGAAGTGGCGGGGGTAGGGGGGTTTCTGCGAAAAATCGGTATCTGTCAGGTTATACGTACGTCACCCCCCGCGACCGGCAGGGTAGGGGGGCCAAAAAACGCAAAGGCTAGGGCGCCAAGCGCGCGCATACATAAAAAGATATCTTTGATATCAATATCTTGCATAGCAGACCGGGTGTAAAGGCGTTTTACGGCCTTTCCAAATCGCGGCAGAGGCGGGACCGAAAAGGGCTTGCGGCGGCGTCTCTCTCCCCTGTTTTACGCCTATGCATACGTATGCATAGATATTTTGTTTGACTAGGTCCATTGGTCCTGTATTATCGGGGACATTGCAAAGGAAAGGAACACCATGATGCAAAGTTCAACAAAATTCGCACTAGCAGCATCCGCCTATAGTGCGTTCACATGGGTTTATGCTGGTAATGATGGATTTGGCATATTTCACGTTGCCAGTTTGTTAGCGCTTGGCGCGGCGATGATTGCCGCAATTGATAGCGTCATTCATTTTGCAAAGGGGAAAAGGAAATGACTGTAGCCCAATACAAAGCAATACAGCACATTGCTGAAGAGTTCGAACGCACTGAACGCCACTTTCTCAACATTCGCCCGCAAACCGAAACTGCTCTTATTAATCGCGGATGGGTGAAAGCGGTTGAAGTCAACAAGCGCCCGTACCTGATGGTCACAGAGGCCGGATGGAACGCGGTTGCCGCAATCTAACACCGACGGGGAGGCTTCGGCCTCCCTACTCAAGCAATCAATCAAAGGAAAGGGAATACAAATGCAAATGACTTACAGCGAAGCCGCCGCCTATCTCGCTACGCTAGGCGTTCCGACGTTCTATCGCCATCAATGCATTACACATCTGCGCGGTCCGCTATATGGCCCCGATGACTTGGAGGCTATGGCGGACTGGTGTCTAGATTCTATCAGCGAGGGGATTGGATAAATGCCATTTGAAGCATTTGTTGTTTTGATAATCGCAATCATGGGCGCAATCGCTTGTTGGCCTGAAAAGAGGGAGAAGTGAGATGACATATGAAGTTCACGCCAATCGCAAGCCGTGGCGCTTTGCTACCGAATCCGAAGCACGCGCTGCTGCCAATGACGTTTTCGCCAAGCGTGGCGTGATCGTGGCGATCACCGCCAGCGACAAGCCCGCCACGCATTCCTACTCATTTTAAGGGCAAACGACCATGACCACGCAAACAGTC
>Ga0208917_1000415_pt1 | contig 22034 bp, 20 predicted proteins | sample DEB08_DNA_10_FD_185500 | JGI IMG/M metagenome (GOLD analysis project Ga0208917, IMG submission 185500) | Aqueous microbial communities from the Delaware River and Bay under freshwater to marine salinity gradient to study organic matter... | ecosystem: Environmental > Aquatic > Marine > Coastal ...
ACGCCTACGCGGCGCACATGGAGGCACAGAATGTTTAACTGGACCATCTCGACCCTTGAGCGCGAGCTTTCCGACGGGGGCGTTATCGTGGCCCACTGGCGCTGCACGGCCTCTGAGACCGTTGGGGAAGATACCTTCTCCGCGTCCAGCTACGGCACCTGTGGCTTCACCTACGACGCCTCTAGCCCGGACTTTGTGCCCTACGACAGCCTTACGGAAGCGACCGTGCTTGGCTGGGTGTGGGCTGACGGCGTGGACAAGGACGCAACCGAGGCGGCGCTACAAGCCAACATCGACGCGCAGAAGAACCCCACGACCGCTGATGGAGTGCCGTGGTAATGGATACCTTCTTCGCCATCTTCGACGCGCTGCCCGGGTGGCTTAACGCCATCACGGCCCTGGTCACCGCCGCGACCGCCATCACGGCCTTGACCCCCACCAAGACCGACGACAAGTACGTCAGCCTCGCCCTGCGGGTGCTGAACACCATCGCCGGGAATTTTGGCAAGAACAAAAACGCTGACGATACGGAATAAAACGGGAGCCTTTATGACCGAGCAAAGCAATGTAGTTACGATCAACGGTCAGGAGTACAATGCTGAGAGCCTTAGTGATCAGCAGAAGTATCTGATCAATCAGATTCGTGACCTGCAAACGAAGGCGGAGGGCATCCGCTTTCAACTGGATCAGGTGACGGCTGCGCAGAACGTGTTTACCAACATGTTGATTCAGTCGGTGGAAACGCCGGCTGAGGCGGAACCGGAACCCCAGGCGCAGGTTATGTAAATGCCCTTGCAAAAACTCCAATACAGGCCCGGCGTTAATCGCGAAACCACCTCGTATTCAAACGAGGGTGGATGGTTCGATTGCGATATGGTCCGGTTCCGTTTTGGAGTGCCGGAGAAGATTGGTGGATGGATCGCAACGTCCACCAACACTTTTCTGGGGTCTTGCCGGAACCTACACGCTTTTGTAGCGCTCGACGGCAACCAATACATCGGCTTAGGTACGCACCTCAAATTCTACATTGAGGAAGGCGGGGCCTATAACGACATCACCCCGATCCGTGAAACCACCGCGGCGGGGGATGTCACCTTTGCGGCCACGGACGGCAGCTCGATCCTTACGGTCACCGACTCCAACCACGGCGCTCTTGAGAACGACTTTGTGACGTTTTCTGGCGCCGTGAGCCTTGGCGGGTTAATCACGGCGGATGTTCTGAATCAGGAATACCAGATCGTTGAAATCCTGACCGCCAACACTTACACGATCACGGCAAAGGACACCTCGGGGGCCACGGTCACGGCAAACGCCAGTGATACGGGCAACGGCGGGGCCTCTGTTGTGGGCGCTTACCAGATCAACGTGGGTCTGGACACTACGGTGGTGGGCACCGGCTGGGGTGCGGGAACCTGGGGCCGTGGCACGTGGGGCTCGGGCACTTCTCTCTTGGTTGCCGGCGCTACGCTTCGCCTTTGGTCTTCCGACAACTTTGGCGAAGATTTGATCTTCAATGCCCGGGACGGCGGGATTTACTACTGGGACAAGTCTACGAGCAGCGCGCCCTTTGCTCGCGGGGTAGCCCTTTCGGCCTTGGCCGGGGCGGATGCGACGACGCCGACCATTGCCAAGCAGGTTTTGGTTTCCGACAACGACCGGCATATTTTGGTCTTTGGCTGCGATCCTCAGGACAACATTGGGGTGCAAGACCCTCTGTTGATTCGTTTCTCTGATCAGGAGAGCCCGACGACCTGGGCAGCGACGGCGACGAACACGGCGGGTGATTTGCGCATTGGTTCTGGCTCGGAGATTGTGTGTGCGGTGGAGACGCGCCAGCAGGTGCTGGTGTTTACGGACGTCAGTCTTCATGCCATGCAGTACCTGGGCCCGCCCTTTACCTTTGGCATTAACCAGATTTCTGAGAACACGACCATCATGGGTCCGAACGCCGCGAAAGCGGTGGACGACGCCGTTTACTGGATGGGGCTGGAGGAGTTTTACGTCTACACCGGTCAAGTGCAAAAACTTCCGTGCTCAGTAAAGTCTTACGTTTTCAACGACTTCAACGATGCTCAGGCCGAAAAAGTCATGGCAGCGCTGAATTCGTCTTTCAACGAAATCACGTGGTTCTACCCTTCTGGCAGCTCGGACAACATCGACCGCTACGTTACCTTTAACTATCAGGAAAACGTCTGGACCTACGGCACCATGGCCCGCACGGCGTGGCTTGATCGTGGCATTGTTTCAAATCCCATTGCGGCCAGCTCGGATGGGCGCTTATACCAGCATGAGCTGGGCAATGACGACGGGAGCACCAGCCCTGCGACGGCCATTAGTGCTTACATTGAGTCGAGCCAGATTGATATTGGGGACGGTGAAACCTTTGCCTTCATCCGCCGCTTGATCCCTGACATCACTTTTGAGGGTTCTAATGCAGCGTCTCCGGCTGCGGACTTTGTGCTCAAGACGCGCAATTTCCCTGGCGCTGCTTACACGACCACGGACGATTCAACGGTCACGCGCTCGGCCACGGTGCCGGTGGAGCAGTTCACCGATCAGGTGCATGTGCGCCTTCGAGGGCGGAGCTTTGCTCTGCGCTTGCAGTCTGATGCCCTGGGGGTGAAGTGGCGTTTGGGCAGCCCTCGCATTGACATCAGGCAGGATGGGCGCCGCTAATGGCTCAGCAGGTCGTCAAGCCTCAGTTCCCGGTCCCGCCTCGGGAGTATGACCAGCGCTATCTTGCGGAGATTGTTCGAGCATTCTCCGTATTTCTTGAGCAGGTTCAGAACCCGGGCCCGTCTCGGTCCACGCAGATCACCCTGACGGCCCTGCAAAACAACGATTTTGGATTAGAAAACGGCGCGCTGTTCCAAGTGGACGGCACGGTAAAGATCACACAAGCCAACATCCCGCATGTGGTGGGTTCTAGCAGCTCTGGCGGCGTTGGTACGGTTACGGTGTCTACGCCATGAGCGATCAAACGGTTATTACCATGCGGGATGGCAGCAAGTGGCTGCCGTCTAGCAGCACCGACAAGGTGGAGTGTGCAAATTGCGCGAACGAGGTGGATACGCCAGAAGAGATTCTGAGCTACCCCAACGGCAATTGCCCCGTATGCGGTAATCCGTGGACGGGGTCTGAAAAGCGCAGTACACTGATTCAAGTCACTATGCCTCAAGGCATTTCTGGCGGAGCAGCGTGATGGCAGAACCGGCATATCAAGAGCTTGAAGAATTTGTGGTGCCGGAGGGCGGTATCGCAGATTTCATCGTGGACGACGATGAAATTGAGCGCATGGACCGCGAGGATGCTGAGCGCGCTTTCGGCCAGTCTGGTATCGCTAATTTCCAAGAAGTTGCTGCCCGCATGGCCGATTATGGCCGTTACGGCGACAACACCCTGGCGCACGTTCAGACCGGGGAAATTGTCATCCCGGCAGCGCTTATTGCTGAGAATCCGACGCTAAAACAATCCATTTTTGACGATCTTCGGGCTCGGGGCATTGAAGACCCGGATCGTTATGTCGTCGGCTCGTCGGAAAACAGCATTAACCCTGTAACCGGGATGCCCGAATTCTTCTTGAAGAAGCTCTTCAAGGGCGTCAAGAAAGCCTTTAAGAAGGTCGGTAAGTTCCTCAAGAAGGCCGCAGGCGTCATCCTGCCTATTGCTTTGTCGTTCACGCCCCTCGGACCAGTCTTTGGTGCAGCTCTGGGCTCTGGTATCGCCAGCCTGATTCAAGGTGGCAGTCTGAAGGATGCCTTCAAAGCTGCTGCAATCTCTGGGGCCACTGGCGGCATTTTGAAAGGAATTGGAAGCGCTGCTACGGGCGGCACCTTTACGGGCGGCGTCAAAGAGGCTGTTTCGGGCTTCGGGGGCCGTGTTGCGCAGACCGCGTCTGGCCTGGGCTCGACCCTGACCGGCGGTGGCTTGACTGGAGCCGGGAACCTCTTCACGGGCTATGTCCCGACGGCAGGGGCTGCCGGAGCGGGGGCCGCGGCCCAACCGACGCTGCCTCCTGTGGAAGACGCGGTCCCGGTATTTGACCGAGCTACCGAGGTGGCGCAGCAGAATCTTGCCAACACGCAGCAAGTCTCTGCCGCCTTGGATGCCCAGCTTCAGCCCCTTGCTGGAGCAGGTTCTGTACCGGGAGCCCCGGCCACTACCTTCACCCCTGGCGCGGCGGGTGCTCCCACGGGTGTTAGCCGTGTGATTTCCATGCGCCCCGGTGAGACGGTGCAGCAGGCCCTGGCCCGAGCTGGCGGCGGACCGAGCACCATTCGCAGCACGATTACTTCTTCTCAGCCCTTTACCACGGCTCCCCCAACTCCGTCTGCCGGAGTGGGCTCTATCAGCATTCCTTCGGCCACTTCTGGGGCAGGCGCAGCGGGCGTATCTCAGGCGGCAGCTCCGACTCCGACGGGCGGAGAAACGCTGGCTGATGCGGTTCAAGCATCCCGGGCGGCGCAAGCCGGCGCGGGCGCCTCGGCTATGCCTCTGGACCGCACCCTTGCCGCAGCGCCTTCGGCGGGTGGTGCTACGGCACCCGCGCAGGCGCAGCAAAGCTTCATTCGGAAGTTTATCCCCGACCCGGTGGAGAACTTCTACAAAGATTATTTGTCCCCCAGCCGCAACATGCTTACGGAAACACAGCTTCAAAACTCTCCAGAGTTTGCTGCGGCCCTGGATAAAGGAGCTTCTTACTCGGAAGCTTTAGCGTCAGCAACCCGGCAGCTTCAGCCGGGCCTTTTGTCTAAATATGGGCCCCTGGCCGCGGTCACTGGTGCGGGCTTGTACGCCGGCGGTTTCTTTGAAACTCCTGAGCAACCCATGCCCACTATTGGGTATGATTACACCGGGTTCGATCTTCTTGCTGCGAATCCAGAGTATTACGGGCTTCCTGGCGGGTATACGCCACCGGTATATACCCCGCCGCCGAACATTCCTGACATGACCGCCGCCGAAGGCGGTGAAGTTTATCCGCGCCGCAATGGCGGCATCATGCCCTACGAAGGCACCCCGGATGAAGACAGCGTTCGAGCACTTTTGATGCCGGGCGAATTCGTTATGACTAAGGACGCCGTGCGCGGTTTGGGCAATGGCTCCATGGACCGGGGAATCAAGAACATGTACAGCGTGATGCGTGATCTTGAGCGCCGAGGTAGGGTTGCCTAATGGCCGAGACTCAAACAACCATCTATCGTGAAGACCCTCGAATTGAGGCAGAACGCCTTGCGCTTATGCAACGTGCAAGGGAGCTTTCCCTGCGCGAGGCGGCCGGTCTTCCCGGCTATGAAGTCGCCGGTCTTTCCAATCTTCAGCAAAGCGCACTCCAGCAAGCTGCTGGGGGCATTGGGGATTATCAACCGTACCTGACGGCTGCCGGAGAAAGCCTTGGCGGGGCGGCGCAGCAGCTCAGCGGCATCATGCAAGGCGCGACCCCTTACCAACAGCAAGCCATGCAAGCCTATCAGGGTGCTCTCGGGACCATAGGGCCCCAGATCGAAGCTACCCAGGGGGACATTGCTGCCGCCTTGGCGCGAGGCGACACGCGGACCGCTCAGGCTCTCGCGGGGCTCACGGAATCGGCTCTCGGCGCACGGACCTTTGCTGACATTGGTGGTCAGGACATGCTGGCCGCTCAGCGGGCCATTACCGGTCAAGTAGGCGCCGCCCAGGAAGGCCTTGGAGCCGCGGGCGTCGCAGCGCAAGACGTTGCCCGGCAAGCCATGCTTGGCGGCCTTGATGTTGGAACGGCGCAAGCGCGCGCTCTGCAACAAGCCACCACTGGCGCTCAGGACATTGCAGGCACCGCAGCGATCAACGCTGCGCGCCAAACTCAGTACGGTCAAACGGCCCAGCAGCAGGCCGCCGAACGGGCTCGCCAGTCCGTGGCCCAGGCCCAGCAGGCCATGGGCCAAGCGATCCCCACCCTGTCCCAGCAGCTTGGCGTTGCTTCCATGCGCGGGCTTACCGCAGCCGATCAAGCGCGCGCTGCCACTCAGGCCGCGGAGCGCGGGGCAGCTCAGCAAGCCATCCAGGCCGGGCTTGGTCTGGATACGGCGGCACAACAAGCACGGGCCGCGGCCCTTGGAACACAAGCCGGCTTGGCCGGTACGGCAGCCGGGGCTCAGGGCGTAGCTCAACAGGCCGGTTTAGGCGCTCGCGGCGCAGCCGGTACGGCAGCTCAGCAAGCACAACAAGCTGTTTCTGGCGCCCGGGGCATCACCGCAGAAGCGGCCCGGCAGCTTCAGGCCGCAGGCGGCATGGGGGCGGCTACCGCCCAACAAGGTATTGCGGGGCTGGCCGGCACCACGGCTCTGTACGATCCTACTTCTGTTTCTCAGTTCATGAGCCCGTACCAGCAGGAGGTCATTGACCAAGCGCTGTCTGACATCCGTCGCCAAGGCGATATCGCAGCTCAAGGACAACGGGCCCAAGCAGTGGGCGCCGGGGCCTTTGGCGGCGCGCGACAAGGGATTCAGGAAGCAGAGCTTCAGCGGAATGTATTGGAGCAGCAAGCGCGGACCGCGGCTCAGCTCCGGGCTCAGGGTTTTGAAACCGCTGCGCAGCGGGCTCAGGCCGCCTTTGAGGCGCAGCAGGGCCGGGCCCAGCAAGCGGCTCAGCTCACGGGGGCCTTGGGTGCCCAGGGTGCGGAAGCTCAGCTTCGCGCAGCGCAGGCTGCTGGCGGCTTGGGGCTGTCGGCGGAACAGCTCGCCGCTCAGCAAGCTCAAGCTTCTGGACAGCTCGGGCTGTCGGCAGAACAACTTGCTGCGCAAACGGGACTTTCGGCCCAAGAGTTGGCGCAAGCCGGACTCCTCCAAGGCGGTGCTCAGCGTCTGTCCGCAGAACAGCTTGCAGCGCAAACCGCATTGCAGGGAGGCCAGATTGGTCTATCGGCTCAGGAGCTTGCCCAGCGCGGCGGCCTTCAGGCGGGTCAGCTCGGCCTCTCGGCTGCCGACCAAGCCTCTCGAAACGCTCAAGCGCTTGCGGCGCAGCGTCAGCAGGCTGCTCAGACCGCGGGTCAGCTTGGGCTCTCGGCAGAGCAGCTTGCTCAGACCGGAGCCCTTCAAGCGGGTCAGCTTGGGCTCTCTGGCGCCGAAATGGCGGCTCGGACGGGGCTCTCCGCTCAGCAGTTTGCGGCAGCCAATGCTCAAGCCCAAGCGCAGACGGGCATGAACATCCAGCAGCTTGCCGCCACCACCGGCATGAACGCCGCCCAGCTCACCGGGCAGTTTGCCCAGCAGGCGGGTCAGCTCGGCATGGCCGGTGCTACTGCCCAGGCAGACATTGCCCAGCGGGCCGCTCAGATGGGCATCAGCGCGGAGCAGCTTGCCGGGCAACTGGCTCAGCAATATGGCCAGCTTGGTCAGGGTCAAGCCCAGATGGGTATGGCCGGCGCCGAAGCGGCAGGGCGCCTGGGGCTTCAAGGCTCTCAGCAGGCCGCTCAGATCGCTCAGGGCATTGGCGGTCTCGGTACTCAGTACGGCCAGCTTGGTATTCAAGCCGGGCAGGCCGGTGCGGGTCTTGGAATGCAGCAGGCTCAGCTCGGCGGCATGTCTCAGCAGCTCGGTCAGGGCCAAGCAGGCTTCCTCTTCGACCTCGGTCAGCAAGAGCAACGGCAAGCGCAGGCCGTCCTCGACGCCGCGCGGTCCACGAACCTTCAGAACTACTACGAGCCTTATCAGCAGCTTGGGTTCTTGTCTGACATCCAGCGCGGTGCGCCGTCCACTCAGATGGTTACGTCGCAGGCCACCACGCCGCAAGCGTCACCCTTCCAGCAATTTGCCGGCACGGCAGTGGGCGGCCTAGCCGCTGCGGCCGGGGCAGCAAAGTCGGGGCTATTCTAATGAACCGAAGCGTTTTAGACAGGCAAATGTTCAAGAAGGGCGGAGCCGTATTCCCTGACCTTAGCGGAGACGGCCAAGTCACTCGAAAGGACATCCTGATGGGTCGCGGTGTGCTGCCCATGCAAGAAGGCGGGATGGTCCCCATGGACGGAATGCCGATGCCTGCGGGGCTACCGGCGGCTGCCGCACAACCGTCCGCGGCCCAGGGCCCAGATCAGATTGATCCCGCCATGATGGAGCAGATGCTTCAGCAGGCCTCTACGCAGTTTGCGAATATTGAGGAGGCCGGCGACTACGAAGAAATGATGAACGCCATCCGGGGCGACCAGATGAGCATTGGCGAGCGCCGCCAAGAGCTGGCTGCTCTGGTGGGGCAAGAAGATGCTCAAGAAACCCCGGAGTCAGTGCTCACTCTCCTTCAACCCGTGATGCAAATTGCCGCCGTCGAGCAAGGCATTGGTGGCCTAGCCGAAGAGGCCATGGGCAGCGGCGCGGTCGAAGGCCCGATGGCCGGGGGCATCATGTCCACCGTCAACATGGGCGGTGAAGAAGCTCCGATGCCGATGGAGGGTGGCGAGCCCGTCCAGGCTTTTAGGAATGGGGGTGTCGTTCGTATGGCTAACGGCGGCTCCCCGTTAATGCCCGCTTCTTTTGGTATGCCCACCGGCATGATTCCGCAGCGTCCCGCCCTTCCCGAAATCCCTGGTTTGCAGCAGGGCGTTCAAGAGCGGATGGACCTATACAAGCAGATGGGGCTCCAGGCCAGCGATCCGACGGCCGACATCGAAGAGCAGAAGCGGCTGAGCCAAGCGCAAGCCCTTTTTGACATCGCCGGCACCGCTTTTGCGTTCGCGGGCCCCGGCTCACGGACCATGAGCCCGGCAGAGCGGCTGGCTGAAGCGACCCAGCAGACTCAACTTTTTGACCGCCTCGGGGGCCGAGCCCAGCAGTTTTCTGAATTCAAGCGTGGCCGGGAGAAGGAAGGTCGGGAGTTTGAGCGCGGTCTGAAGCTTACCGCCCTCCAGGGTGCAGAGACGGAACGTGGCAAAGCATTAGAGCGCCGCGCCGGAGCAGAAGCTCAAGAGCGGCAAGCGACCTTTGACTTCGCCCGCGATTTGATGCGCCAAGACTTCACGCAGAAAGAAAACGAGACGCAGCGAGATTATGGCGCTCGCTTGGCTACGCAAGCTATTGAGGCCCAAGAGAGGCTTCAGCGTATTCGAGGCTCGCAGAGCCAGGAAGACATCCAGCTTCGCGGTACGCTTCAGCGCGGCTTGGCCGAGCTTCAGGGTCGGATCGCGGCAGATGCGCAGCAAAGAACTTTCGACTTTACGGCTTCACAAGCAGGATTGGATCGAGATTTCCGGCAGTCGATGCAGGATCGTTTGTTTGATAACGAGCGAGAGCTTCAAGTGCTCCGTGGCGGTCAAGCCTTGGAACAGATTGGGGCTACTGGCCAGGAGCAAAGAAAAACGGCGGAAGCGAGGGCTGCTCTTGAAGAGGAACAGATTAAGCTTCGTTACGGGTTGGACCTTGGCAACCAGCTCCAGCTCTTAACGGCTCGCGAAGAATCTGATCTCCGAACCATGGAGCAACGACACGAATACAACTTGGAGCTTCAGGAAGAAGGCGGCGATTTGGCCGAGTTGATGGCTCGCCAAGAACGTGCTCATGACATGTACATGAGGCGACTGGATAGAGAGTTTTCTTCCGGGGAGGCTCGAACCCGCCGACAATTTGAGCGCGAAATGGCAGAAGATGCCCGAGAAGCGGGGCTTTCTGAGCGCGAGATTGATCGGAGGATGTCCGTTTACAACAACACCTTGGACTTCCTCCTCCGAGAGCGCGGTTTGGATCAGGTAGACACGCGCTTGGCTATGGAAGCCGCTCAGCTCGCCAATGCTTCCGAGATGAGCGTTCTTTCCGGGCTCGCTGCCCGGGCCAACCGCCTGGGCGATTCGGCCAAAGCCCGGACCATCCAGTATCTCTCCGACCCGCAGGTGCTCAATGAGTACGCTACCGGGCAGCTCGGGGACCAGACGGCGGAGTTTGAGCAGCTCATTCTGGATTACACCCAGCCTCAGCGGGTTTGGGACGGTGCTCAATTCGTTATGCAGCCCGGCGGCCAGCTCAATCCGCGGCTTGTTGCGGCTATTGAAGCGCGCAAGCAAAGCGGTCTGTCTGTCCCTGAAATGGGCTACTCCGGTATGCAGGAAGGCGGCGCCATTATGGGAGCAGGCCTGGACCCGGGGATGGGGATGCTGCGCGAAAACCGTGGCGCTTTGGCCGGCGCAAGCCCGGAGCTGGACCTCTCTTTTGCCACGGGCCCCGGCTCTTTAGGCGCCCGCATTGCCAACACCTTCACTAAGATTGCGGACTACACAATCGCTCCTCAATCTGCGGAGGCGATAAACGCAGTCGAAGCTTTGAACACCGATACCCTGGTGGGGATTCTCGACGCTCGCGGCCAACGGTCCAACCTTGAGATGCAGCGAAAGCTTCAGGATCTTTTCCCGAGCCCTGGCGCTTTAGCGACGGACGAAGAGTCCTTGAACAAGACCCGCTCCTTGATTGGAATGCTGAACGACGACATCTTGAATGTTCAGACCAAGATCGAAGAACGTCTCCTGCCCCCGGCGCAGCTCTCAAAGGCAAAGGAAGACTTACGGCGCCTGACGAGTTATCGTGACCAGTATCAGCGCCTCCTAGGGGCACTCCAAAAGCGCATGGCGCCCAGGGAAGAAATCGGCAGCGAACTGGACGCCTTCTTCAAGTCGAGGATGTAACCCATGTCCACTTCGGGTTTTCTCTCTTTAGGTGCCCCGCCCCTTGTAGCTACCGGCGAGCCGCTTGAACCAGCGGCTTCGTCCTTTGAGCTGCCCGGAGAGTATGACGTCACCGGAGCGTTCAACTTCCTCGTCAACGAGAAGAACCTGTCCCGAAAGGACGCCACCTTTGAGGTGGCGCGCGACGTTTCGCGGCGCGCGGGCATCCCTGAGTCAGCCTTTAGGGCCGCCATCGAAGAGGGCGGGTTCACCCCGGAGCAGATCATTTCCCGGTTCACCGGTGCCCGCGACCCAGGAATGATCGCGGCAGCGGCTGAAGGCGCTGTTCGAGAGGGCATCCGCGCGGCACCGGCGTTTGCTGCGGCAACTGCTGGCGCCAAAGCGGGGTTCCGCGTCCCCGGTCCGCTGCCCGTCAAGCTGGGCGCCGCAGGAGTGGGTGGTGTCGGAGGTTTTTTGGCGGGCCTCTTGGCCGGCGAAACGGCCCAAGACTTGTTGGTCACCCCGGTCACCGGCGAAGGTCAAATCTTGCCGTCGCAGCAGCCGGCTTTTGAAGCGGGCAGAACGGTGGGTGCCACCCTGGCTGGAATTCCCACCGCGCTTGGCGCGATGCGCGCTCTTCCTGAAGCCATCAACCTTGGCTCCGCCAAAATCCTGACCAACGTCGCGGATTACAGCGGTCGAAAAGGCGCGGCGCGTATGGCGCTAGGCAAAGGGCTGGCCGGCGCAGAACGGGTCATCCCAGAGATTGGTAAGCGCGCTCGGACCAAAACTGGAGCTGCCGCGATTGCCGCCGGGGAAGTGGGGGCCGCCGGATACATGGGTCTGGCCGGCGGTGTTTCGGAGCAAGTGGCGCCCGGGGAAGCCGTGCCGCGCGTTCTTGCAGAAACCGCTGTGGGCACTTTCCTTCCGCACCGTGTTGTCCTGGGCGCACTGCCCATGCTGAAAGATGCGGGGCAGCGGCTAACGCGCTCCGGGCGGGAAGACATGGCCGCCGATTATCTGAACCGGTTCTTCGATACCGTGGCAGAAGCTCAAGTGGGGCCTCGCCCCGAAGGCATGAGCATTGCGGATTATGAAGATCAAGTGGCCGCAAAAGCCGCAGGCACTTTGGACAACCTCATCAAAGAGCTGCGTGTCGGTAATCTGGTGGATGCCGAAGGAAAACCCTTGAAGCTTACTCCCGGGCAGGTTCTGAATAGCCCGGAGCTTTTGGCCATGGAGCGTCAGCTCTTCAAAAGTGAGCTGGGGTCCGCCGCAAAATCTCGTTCGCAACAGGCATCACAAGATGGCTTGGCCAAGCTTGCGGTTGTTATGAAGAAGCTCACCGAATCTGGCGATCCGCGGGCGATTTACGCCGCGGCCAAGATGGAAGAGTCCGCGATTAACGACCTTCTTCGCGCAAACCTTGACGCGAAGGCCGCCAACGCCGTCGAAACCATTGGACGCATTTCGCAGCGCCTGGGCTCTCAAGCAACTCGGGAAGGGGAAGTCCGCATCGGAGCGGAGGAGTCTCGAAAGCTGGGCGATGTTTTGACCACTGCTGTTCAACAGTCCTTGCGCGAATGGCGTGAAGTCGAACGGCAAGCCTACGCTAACGTCAATTTAGACGAGCAAGTCAGTCCCGACGCCATCTTAAGCAAGTTCCGTGATCTCACAACGGAATTTGGCTACCCCGGCGCTAAGATGCCTAAAGAAATCACCGACATGATCGTGGCGATTGCAGGAAAAGACGCCGTTGACCCGCTTTCAAAAAAGACAAAAGACGCTCTTTCTCTTGCTGAATCGGACGTAAGGTTTTCCCGTAATCGCGCTAGCGACATGGAGGCTAAGCTCAGCGCCGAAGAAAAAGCGGTGATGGAAGGCCTTCTTCGGGGCGACCGAGAGGCTACAGCAGGTTTACCTGAAATGCGCCCTGCTCGACGACAGCGGATTCAAGATGCTGCTGCGGCAAGAAAAGCGTTTTCGCAGTACGAGAATCGTCTCGCGGATGTACGCGAACAAGCGCAAAGAGAAGCGGCAGTGCCTTTCGATCCGCGGGCCATGACCCTTCGAGAGATCAAAAACTTCCGGTCGGCAATGCTGCGGTTAGCACGAGATTCGCAGCGCGTCAACGAGACAGACCGGCTGATCTTCGGCCGCATGGCCGAAGCCGCGCTCGACGATTTAGGTGTGTCCGCTAAGCGCGTGGAACAGATGCTGGAAGAGGGCTTGGAACCTTCTGAAAACCAGCGCCAACTCCTGCGCGCCTACGCGATTAGCCGTGAGGGCAACGACGTCTTCACTCGTTCCTTTGCAAAAGACCTGACCGCAAAAGAGCGGACCGGCGCCGAGCGGATTCCCCCAGAGCTGGCACTGGAAGAGCTAATGAAGGGCTCTTCCAACCGCACGGTTATGAAAATTAACGACGTTCGAGAAGCCGTAAAGTATTTGCCTGGGGGCGAAGCCACTCTCGAATCGGCGGCCAATGCAGCGCAGCGCCTAAACGACTTTGAAAACACGCTGGACAAGTTCCTTGCTGGCCGATTGGTCGATCCCTACGACGGGGTGCTCAAGACCATCACCCCGCGTGACCCAGCGACTGGCCGCGATCTAGCGCCCATCGAAGTCATTGACCCGGTGAAGCTGCGGCGGTTCCGTCGGGATTATCAAGACGTCCTGAATATGGACGCCATGAAAGCTCTGAACCGTGATCTCGCGGATGCCGAAAAGGCCAGCAATCTGGCCATTTCTGCCAAAGACCAAACCAGCCAGCGCTACAAAAACTTCCAGAAGAACATGGCCTTCGGGCGCGTTCTTGGTCAAGCGGACCCGCTGCGCGTAGTTTCTGAGGCCCTAACCGGTCGCGTGGCCGGCGAGTTCAACCCGGAGAAGTCCTTCAAGGCGGTTATCCGCACGGTCAACCGGGTGAAAGACCCCGACACGCTTCAAGCAAGTCGAGACGGTCTGCGGAACAACGTGCTGGATTGGGCGTTTCAGGAGGCGATCAAAGACGACGGCACCTTAGACCTAAAAAGGTATAAGGACGCATTGTTCAAGCCCGTGACCCAGGGCCAGAGCAGCCCCATGCAGATGCTGATCGACGGCAACATCGTCAGCCCGGAGTTCAACCAGAAGCTGCGGGCCAACCTCGCTAATGTCGAGAAGCTACAAAGCGCCGTGGACCAAGGTCTGGAAATCGATGAAATCCTTTCCGGCAGCAACCCCACCCTGTCCTTCCTCGCCCGCTTCGCCGGTGCTCGGGTCGGAGCATCAATGGGCACGGGTACGATTCAGGTGCCGGGATACTTCGCTCGGGAAGCGCAAGCGCTCTTTGACACCGCTCCGTCCATGGCCATGCGCGACATCCTCGTCTCTGCCTCTGAGCCCAGGGCCGGGGGCTATGATGAAATGGAAAAGCTTCTGGGCCTAGCTCAGCAGCGTCGTGCTGACGGCAAGCAAGCAACCAACCTGCTGGCCAAGTTCCTGGGTTCCGTCTTCGGGACAGGCGCGGTGGCTACTCCTGCCCTACGTGCGGCGGCAGAAGCCTCGATCCCCATAAGTCAGGAGGAGCGCCCGATGCCGATTCAGCCCGCTCCGCGGCCCACGGCCCAAGCTCCCATGGCACCGCCTCCCGCTCCGCGGCCCGTGGCCCAGGCAGCACCCCCGCCCATGCCTGCTCCGGCCCCCGCAGCACCCCAGGCGGACACCCGAGCGCGGTACGCGGCTTTATACCCATTTGAGTCTACGTCTCAGATGATCCGGGCGACGAGCCCGGCAAGCGGCGGGATCGGAAGCTTGATGGGCTAGGTAAGCCAGTCCCGGGCTTCCTCGCCTAGGACGCGCCCAGCCAGATCGACCTTGTCCCTCAGCGCCTTGATGATCTTTTCGTCAATGGTGTTGGGGGACACAAGGTCAATGTAGGTCACCGCATTCTTCTGTCCGATACGATGGGCCCGGTCCTCAGACTGGAGCCTGATTTCCAGATCGTAGCTGTTCGAGAAGTAGATGACCGTGTTGGCAGCGTGGAGCGTGATGCCGTAGCCGCCGGTGCGGGGCTGGCCCACGAAGAAGCGCAGGGGGTCTTCCTTGTTCTGGAAGCGGTTGACGATTTCCTGGCGCTCATCCTGGGGCGTTTCGCCGTAATAGGTTGCGACCGCTTCGGGCCCAAAGCGGTCGCGCAAGGCAGAAGCGATGCGTTGGATGTCATACGTGTACGACGCCCAGATTATCGCCTTGCCTTGAACTTCATCCACAACGTCCATCAGCTCCCGCAGCCTGTGGTTAGGGACGGGCTCAATTTCCCCGTCGTCAGGCTGCAAAAACCCGCAACAAATCTGCTGAAGTCGCATGATTTGCGTCAGGACGCTCTGGGTCGTGGCTAGCTCTCCGCTATCAAGCTGCGCCAGGGCCATCTTCTTCATCTGCATGTATAGGGTGGCCTGCTCGTCCGTCAGCTCGACATACCTTTTCTGGTATGTCTTTTCGGGCAGATCAAGGCAGTCCTCCTTGAGTACCCGGTTGCTGAAGCGGTCCAGCTTCTGGTTCAGCTCATCCAGTCGGCGGTAGCCAACAATCTCTTGGAAGCTTTTGTGGCCCATCTGCCGGCGGCGCACCACCGCATAACGGGCCTGAAATGCGAAATAGCTGTTGTAGCCAAGCGCCTTAGGGCTCAAAAAAAGGCATTGGCTGTACAGGTCCATTGGACTTTTCGTCACAGGAGAGCCTGTCATGATGCGTTTGAAGCGGGCGAGCTTGCCGACGTTGATCAGATTGCGGGTGCGAGCCGCCCCCTTGTTTTTGATGGTCGTGCTCTCGTCCACGATGATGATGCTGTCAGGGTTCTTTTCCAGAAAGGTGCCGGCCACCCCCACACCTTTGCGCGTACTAAAGGCCTCGACGTTCATGACGAAAATCTTCATGCCGTCAGCGTCGCCGTAAATCAGCTCGCGCAATTCTTCTTGGTACGTTTTTGTGGTTTTCGGGCTCCACCGTGTTACCGTTCTGGGTATGCGGTCAGGCAGGTGCAGCGGTATCTCGCCCTTGACCCAGTTGTCGTAGACCCCCTTGGGCGCGACGATCAAAGCGGCATTGATCTTCCCCGCTTCATACAGCGCACCCATGGTGTCGATGGCGACCTTCGTTTTTCCCGTCCCCATTTCCATCATCAGCGCGTAGTAGCCCGCGGCCCACGACTCATCGAAGGCGCGGCGCTGGTGATCGAAGGGCTTGGTTTTGAACTCGTAAGTCACGGTCACCTCAAAACAGTTGACAAGCCAATCCTATAAGAATATAAACGACTTTGTCAACCCGCGGTGGGTTGATGAATCGGGGCCCTAACGGCGCCCCAAACCACGAAAGGAGAAGGGTATGAGCGATTTGCTCGCTGAAATGGAGGCCGACTTTGAGGAAGCCTCCGCAACGGCTGTCGAGAAAGTCAGCCAGCAAGGCCTGGGGTCCGTTGCCGAGATAGCTCGCGCTATCCGCGCCGCGGAAGACCGCATCGCCAATGTTGAAGAGCAACTCAAGGAGTACAAGAAGGAGCTGCTCAAGCTTACGGATGAAGACTTGCCGGCAATGCTGCAAGAGCTTGGTCTGTCTAGCTTCAGCTTGGACGATGGCAGCACCGTCGAAGTAAAGCCAACCTACGGGGCCTCCATTAAGGTCGATAATCGGCCTGCTGCTTTTGAATGGCTGCGTGAGCACGGCTACGACGACATCATCAAGAACACCGTTGCGTGTTCGTTTGGCCGGGGTGAAGACGACAGGGCATCAGCTTTTGCCGCTTTCGCTGAAAAAGAAGGCTATTTCGCGGAACAGAAAACAGAAGTGCATCCGCAGACCCTGCGCGCGTTCGTTAAAGAGCGCGTAGAAGCAGGGGATGAGTTCCCCATGGAGCTATTCGGTGCCTATGTTGGACAACGCGCAGTCATCAAAAGGAGCAAGTAAATGACTAGCAAAGCTGTTGCTGAGAAAGAAGAAAACGCCGTTGCCATTTTCGACATCGGTATGTTCGAGGAAGATGCCGGCAAAGGCATGGAGAACATGGGCCAGGAAGACCTCGCCCTCCCGTTCCTCAAAGTCCTGTCCGGTAACGACCCCGTGCTCGACGAGCATGAAACCGCCCGCAAGGGTGACATCTACAACACGGTCAGCGGCACGATCTACAAGGGCAAGGACGGCGTCCGCGTCATCCCCTGCGCCTACCAGCGCCGCTTCATCCAGTGGGCCCCCCGGGGCACGGGCAGCGGTGCGCCTATCGCTATCTTCGAGCCCAACGATGCGCGGCCCAAGACCGAGCGCAGCGCCGACGACAACAAGGACTACGTTGTCGATGGGGACGGCTCCTACATCGAAGAGACCCACCAGCACTTCGTCATCATCCTGAACGAAGACGGCAGCGCTGAAACGGCTCTCATCGCGATGAAGAGCACCCAGCTCAAGAAGTCGCGGAAGTGGAACAGCATGATGCAGTCCGTGGTCATGCAGGGTAAGAACGGTCCGTTCACCCCGCCCCGCTTCTCCCACATCTACCACCTCAAGACCGTGGGCGAAGAAAACTCCAAAGGCTCTTGGCACGGCTGGGAAATCAGCCGGGAAGGCCCCATCACCGATGGCGCCCTCTACAAGCGCGCGAAGGAATTCTCTGAGTCCATCATGGCCGGGGAAGTAGTGGTTAAGCACACCGACGAGTCGGCTGTCGGAGACGACGACCTACCGTTCTAAAGCTTAACCCCCGCGGGTCGGCCCACGGCCCGCGGGACTTCCATCCGGGGGATTTATGCAAGTCGAAAAGTTCATGGCCATATTCGATGGCCTGAAGGAAGCCTACGGCACCTATAAGATTGAGAAGCGGCAGGACAACGGCAAGAACACGGGTAAAGCCGGCGTCGTCCGCGAACCACGGACCACGGAGCTGTGGGAAGGCCACCTCAGTGGCAAAGGCAATGCAATCGGCATCATCCCCATCAACGCGGAGTCCAACTGCGTTTGGGGCTGCATAGACATAGACCAGTACCCGCTAGACCACACGGCGCTGGTGTCCAAGATTCGGGCAGACAAGCTGCCTCTGGTGGTGTGCCGGTCCAAGAGCGGCGGCGCGCACTGCTTCCTGTTTGCGAAGTCCTGGGTGACCGCCAAGGACATGCAAAAGACGCTGACCATGGTGGCGGCGCAGCTAGGCTATTCCGGCAGCGAGATATTCCCCAAGCAGATCAGGCTTAACCTAGATCGCGGGGACGTCGGCAACTTCCTGAACCTGCCCTATTACGACGCGGAAGATGGTCTGCGCTACGCCATCAAGGACGACGGCACCTCGGCCACCCTGGACGAGTTCATTGAGCTTTACGACGCGCACGTTCAGACCGAAGAACAAATCATCGCGCTCCAGAACACCAAGCCCAAGGAGCAGGTGGCCATCAAAGACGGCCCGCCGTGCCTTCAGATTCTGTGCAAGGAAACGATCAGCGAGGGCGGCAGGAACAACGGCCTGTTCAACATCGGCGTGTATCTGCGCAAGGCCCATCCAGACGATTGGCAGGACAAAATCCTCGAACACAACATGAAGTATTTGAACCCGCCGCTGCCGCTGGCGGAGCTGAACACCGTCGTGAAACAGGTGGAAAAGAAGGACTACGCTTACCGCTGCTCCGACGAGCCCATCTGCGGGCACTGCAACAAAGACCTGTGCCAGACCCGGAAGTTTGGCATCGGCGCTGCCGTATCAAACGCGGCCATCGCCAACCTGCGCAAGTACAACTCTGTCCCGCCCGTGTGGTTCCTCGACGTCAACGGCGAGCCCCTAGAGCTGGATACGGAAACGCTGCACAACCAGAGCGCCTTCCAGAAGGTGTGCATGGAACAGCTCAACTTCCTGCCCAAGGCCATGAACAAGCTGGGCTGGGAGAACCGCGTCGCGACCCTGCTGTCGGAAATGCGTGAGAACGAGGGTGCTATTATCGAAGTGGCCCAGGACGCCAGCACCTCTGGGCAGTTCTACGATTATCTTGAGGACTTTTGCCAGAACCTTCAGCAAGCCCAGGACAAAGAAGAAATCTTGCTCCGCCGCCCGTGGACCGATGAGGAGCAGGGCTTCAGCTACTTCCGCCTCAGAGACTTTGAGGCCTTCCTGCGTAAGCAGAAGTTCTTCGAGTACAAGAGTCACAAGATCGCTCAGCGCCTGCGGGACATCCAGGGCGAGAGCGTGGTGCTGAAGATCAAGGGCCGGGCCGTGCGCGTGTGGCGCATCCCGGCCTTCAATAACGGCAGCATCCAGTTGGACGCACCGGAGTTTGGGGCACAGGAGAAGGCGCCTTTCTGATGAAGATCGACACGCCGAGAAACCGCGAAATACGCAGGCTGCGTAGGGACGAGCGCATGACCCTCGAAGCCATCGGCAAACGCTTCAACCTTTCAAGGGAGCGGGTGCGGCAAATCGTGCGCGGCATTGATGCCATCTTGGGTGAACAGGAGAACGGGGATGTTTCGGATTTTCGGACCGCCGGGGACAGGAAAAACAACGACACTTCTGAATATGGTGGACGAGGCCCTGGAGGCCGGGACTAATCCACAGGACATAGCCTTTCTAGCCTTCACCAAGAAGGCCGCCAACGAAGCCAAGGAGCGCGCAGCGCTCCGCTTTGGCCTAGACCCCAAGCACGACCTAGTTAATTTCAGAACCCTGCACAGCATGGCCCTCATGTACTCAGGCATCCGCCCCGACGAAGTGATGCAGAGCGAGCACTACCGGGAGCTGGCGACCGCCACCGGCGTCTCCCTCGTAACGGACAGCGTTACAGAAGCCGATGACCTCATCGAAGCCAGCAAGGCCTCTGATCCCATCCTGGGCCTCATCAACCTCGCCCGGCTCAAGAAGACCAACCTGCGGGACGAGTACAACCGCTCCAACCTCAGCGACGATTGGGTGAAAGTCGAATACCTCGCCAAGGCCCTCGACAACTACAAGAAGCGCTTCGGGCTCTATGACTTCACCGACATGCTCCAAGTCTTTATCGACAACCCCCAGGTGTGCCCGCACTTCAAGCTCACCTTCCTCGACGAAGCCCAAGACCTGTCCCCCATGCAGTGGGACATCGCGCACATCCTCGACGCCAAGAGCGACCGCATGTACGTCGCCGGGGACGACGACCAAGCCATCTACCGCTGGGCCGGGGCCGACGTTGATCACTTCATCAACCTCCCGGGCGGCAGCGAAACGCTCAGCCAATCCTTCCGCGTACCGAAAAGCGTACACATGCTGGCGGAGTCTGTAGCCAACCGGATACAGCGCCGCTTCCCAAAACGCTATGACCCCAAAGAAGAGCTTGGCCGTGTTGCGCGGTGCTCGACGGTTAATGAGCTGGACATGGCCCACGGCTCATGGCTCGTGCTGTCCCAGGCGGGATACCAGCTCCAGCCCGTGGCCAACGACCTGAAGGCCAACGGCTACCTCTTCAACTACCGCGGCTCACGGTCCGTGTCAGAAAAAGTCTCTGCCGCCGTGAACGGCTGGGAGCAGCTACGCAAGGGCCAGGAGATTAAGGGCGAGACAGCGCGGAAGATTTATTCATACATGAGCACCGGCTCACGTATTGCCCGGGGCTTCAAGAAGCTCCCCGGCGTCGAAGACAACCAAATGCTGAACCTCGCTCAGCTCCAGCTCCAGCACGGTCTGGTCATTGGTGACGAGCTGATTTGGCACGAAGCCATGGACAAGCTGCCCGAGCGGGACCGTGCCTACATTGTGGCCATGCTGCGTCGCGGCGAGAAGTTCAATGGGGTGCCCCGGATTACGGTGTCCACGATCCACGGGTCAAAGGGCGGGGAGGCGGACAACGTCGTGCTGTTCACGGACCTGAGCCCAGCCGCCGATGCAGATATGCGCGTGAACGCCGATGACGTCCACCGGATGTTCTACGTGGGCGTGACCCGGACCAAGCAGAACCTCTACATCGTGGAGCCTGAGGACATTTCGAGGAGCTATGACCTATGAACTGCTGGCATTGCAACACCGAAGTTATCTGGGGCGGTGATGAAGATTCAGAAATGGACGGCTACACCATCTGCTCAAACTTCCACTGCCCCAACTGCCATAGCTTGGTATTCGTGTATCTGCCCGAGCCAGAGGACGAGGAAGAGCTGTGAGCAAGCTAGAGCAGAACCTTGCGCGCATCGACGAGATCACCGAGCAGGTTGAGCACGGCAAGATGACTCTGGCCGAAGCCCTGGACACCATCGAAAAGGGCTTGAAGTACCTTGCCCGGGTTCAGAAGAACATTCTCGAAGCTGAGCCCCGCATACAGATCATGGACATGAAAACCGGCGAGCTTTCGCCATTTACACCGCCGCCGCGGCGTGGGGAGGATGAATGAGTTTGCAGTTAGTGATGATGGGCCAGCAGAGCGAGTGGGTGCCACCTCATGAACTCCCCGATTTGACCGGTGCCAAGCGCATCGCTATCGACGTCGAAACCAAAGACCCGGACCTGAAAAACAGCGGCCCGGGCTGGGCCGTGGGCAACGGTGAGGTAGTCGGGTACGCCATCGCCACGGAAGAGTGGTCTGGATACATTCCCGTGCGCCATCTGGGCGGCGGCAATCTGGATGAGCGCATCGTCAACAAGTGGCTGAAGAAAGTCTTCGAGTGCCCGGCAGACAAGATCATGCACAACGCCCAGTATGACGCCGGCTGGATTCGGCGCATGGGCTTTCAGATCAATGGCCGCATCATCGACACGATGCTCATCGCATCCCTGCTCGACGAGAACCGCTTCAGCTACAGCCTGAACTCCCTGGCCTATGACCACCTCAACAAGGTGAAGAGCGAGAAGGGCTTGAACGAAGCCGCCCGAGAGTTTGGCCTCGACCCCAAGGGCGAGATGTGGAAGATGCCGGCAGCGTTTGTCGGCCCCTACGCCGAGGGCGACGCCACCCTGACCTTGGAGCTGTGGTCCTACCTCAGTGTGCAGCTTGGCAAGGAAGACCTCTGGCAGATCGCCAACCTCGAACTGGACCTCCTGCCGTGCCTTGTGGACATGACATGGCGCGGCATCCGCGTGGACATGGACAAGGTGGAGCGCACCCGGGACGCGCTGCTCAAGCGCGAGAAAGACGTCATGGGCCAGATCAAACGGCTCACGGGCCAGACCGTCGAAATCTGGGCGGCCCAGTCCCTGGCCAAAGCTTTTGATAAGGCGGGGGTGAGCTACCCCAAGACAGAGAAGGGCGCGCCCTCGTTTACCAAGTCCTTCCTGACGGACCACCCCCATGAGCTGCCTCAGCTCATCGTGCAAGCCAGAGCGCTGAACAAGACCTCCGGCACCTTCATCAACACGATCATGAAGCACACGCACAAAGACGGGCGCATCCACAGCCATATCAACCAGATTAGATCGGACGACGGCGGTACGGTATCCGGCCGCATCAGC
>Ga0208917_1000417_pt1 | contig 22027 bp, 30 predicted proteins | sample DEB08_DNA_10_FD_185500 | JGI IMG/M metagenome (GOLD analysis project Ga0208917, IMG submission 185500) | Aqueous microbial communities from the Delaware River and Bay under freshwater to marine salinity gradient to study organic matter... | ecosystem: Environmental > Aquatic > Marine > Coastal ...
GAGAAAAAACCAAATGATTTCAACGGATTAGGGGGATGATCTTACTCTAGAGGATGAACTTGAGCGGATAACCCCTTGAAATTGTAGAGAAAAATTGGGGGACCCCGGATAGAATCTCATCGCTTGATTTTTCTATAAGCCTATTCATAAGCCTTTCGCTATAAGCCTAATATAAGCCTAGGCCCATTTGATAGTACCCTTCGCAGATCTCTTGAGCGATCACAACTCTGATCTATCCTGTGCAAACATTCTCTTTATCTCTCCTAAACTATCTGCAATCCTCTTCAAACTATAACCAATATTGTTAAGCCTAAATAATAGCTGTTCTATTTCATCACCCTCTAGTTGAGTTCTACTACTGCTATTCTCTAATGCTTCTAGTTCTTCTCTTAGCTTTGCCATACGTTCGCTCTTGTTCAACATTTTATCTTCTCCTTGCGGCTAGGGAGGCTTCTGGTTATCGACCAGAGCGTCCTCTTAATTTAACTTTTCCACTTCTTGTTCTTTTCTTATATGCTTCCCAGGTTAAGGTGGGTTTATTTCTGTATCTTCTTTGACTATTATAGTCGTGCCATCTAGCTCTTAGTCTTTGAGCAGCACCTTTGAATATTCTTTTTCTTGCCATGCGGTTTCTCCTGTTTATTATAAAGGCTTACGTCTTAGCTTTATTTACATAATCATCAAACCTTGTATGGGTTTTGATTCTGCGAGTGCCTTTGATTATTGTGTACGATTCACCTTTGTATTCAACAGGTTGAGGTTTGTTTGCAAGATTCATAACGGTTGGATATGGTATATTCAACAATCTCGCAGCTTGTGCAAGGCTACTATATTCAACTCCATTTACTTGTACATCATAGGCAAGGCTTTTACCTATACCTCTAGCACTCCTAACTAATCCTCGATCAGTAAGGGCATTTAATACATGTGTCATTAGAATGCGCTCCCATAATCATCTTCTGCCTCTGAGGGTTGTTTCCAAAAGTATGCGCCTACTGCATTTGGCATGTGTAGTTGTCTTCCACTCAATAGGTCTGGGGAGAACTCACCGTCGTGTTTCTCATCGCCTAAAAACGCAACAAACATATGACTCTTTGGTTTGCTCATCAACAACATACAACCGTTAAGTACTCTGCGGCCGCCCGTGCCTGTGTTCTCTACAAGTTTACTAACTCTACAATCAAATCCATTTTCTAATGCCCAATCTCTAGTTGCGCTTAGGATTTTGCGTTTTTCTGCAAAATAATCTTTGAGTGCTGTGGGCTGCTTGTCTCTGTATGCTTTGAATCCTTGCAGGGTATTGTTTCCTGAGAAGCTGAAGAAGCTGCGTTTCTCCCAGGGTGTTGAATAATTGGTTACACAGGTTACATGTAGTCCTTCTGTGTTGTTCCATAACCATAGTTTTAAATCTGTCAGTTGGTTTGCCATTTTGTTTTCTCCTTTGTGTGGTTGGGTTGGGTGGGGCTGCTTGGCTATACTCTTAATTGGTTCTCTTGGCCAAGAGAGATATGAGATCTCCTTAAACAGCTCTGGGGCTGCTTTATTAAACACTATTGTGTTAAAAGTCTTATATGTATTATATGTACTATATAAAGCAGCCTCTATCATATACCTAAATCCTTTGGTTTGAGTAGTCGAGGTCTTGAATATATGATAGCATTGATGCGTTTGAGTTCTGATTTACTCAGCCACTGAATGTGTACATTGCAGCATCTACATCTCAGTTCAGCATAATGCGGACCTTGTGCGAGTCTGCGTGTTTCTATTTCGTGTGTATCGTGTTTGGTTAATCTTGTGATCATGTTTTATCCTTTGGTATTATCCTTTGTGTTAGCAGTGCAAGGGTGGCCGAAAGGATAATGAAAAATTGCCCAATCAGTAGCTACTCTGATTGTTTTACCCTTGCATAGTAATTATTATATAACAAAATCACGGACTTGTCAACCTTTTGATCGGTTCTTTGAACCTTTGCGTCTACCGCCTCTGGATCTTCCATTGGCTTTAGCATCAGTGGAGTTTTGTGCTAGTGTGGCTAGATATACATTGTCTGGGCTGTATGCGCCTGTATCGCCTATCCTACACATGCACATTCTATCAGCGCCTCTTTCATCACTGGGAATGTTTCTATCTATACCATGTGCAGCCCACCATTGATGCCATGTTTCCCAATCAAATTCAAATGGGATATTCCTATACTTGGCTTGTGCTCTGTGTCTTTGAAATCTCAATTTGCTGTAGGCATTGGGTTGCTTTTGTCTCAAATCACAGCTGTCAGGATCTCTACCTTTGGTGATTTGCCATTCTCGCCATTCCTCATAACTCATTATGGGGTTACCTGGGGATTTGCTGCGAGTGTTCCATTTGTAGTAATTGTATTTGCGTTCGCTGTTTGTTAAACGTGCTCGTGCCATTTTGTTTTCTCCTTTGTATTGTATTTAGTATATTTCTAAAAAAACGGGGTTAAAAGGCGGTATTTGACATATTTTAGATCATAGTGTATAGTTGTGTTATGGAAAAAGAAATCAAACATATTATGAGAACTTATAAGGTTACTGAATCTACTGCACAAGATTTATTTGAACGCAAGGCCAAGGCCATATGTGAATGTTGTAATAAAAAAATTACAAACAAGAGAAAAATTCATATTGACCATAATCATCAAACTGGTATTGTTCGAGGTGTGGTTTGTGCAAGTTGCAATATCACATTTGGAAAATTAGAAAATAGGCCTGAAAATATCAAAGCCAAATATTGGTATGCTGAACGAGGTAAATTGCATCATTTAGATTGGATTACCTATAGAGGTTACAATTAACGTCATTTTAGGCGCCTTTTAACCTTTTCAGCCGTGTATATACTTGACCGGGTCTATTGAAGGCAAAAAACAAAAACCGTTGCGTCCTGGTACTATACATAGTCTTTTTTTAAGGTTGTAATCGCAACATTATGTGGTTTTTGAGAGTGATTTTGAGCATGGGCAATTTAACGCCATTTTAAAACAACACAACCCGATGTAATTTGCATTACACCGGGCTGATCAACGAGTGTGAGTCTTATAGGAGTTAGTCTAAATGGCAGTAAAAACTATCAAGAGTTGACTCACATGATATTTATGGTCTTTGTGACCCTAAACACAAAAACTGGAGATGTGCCCTAACACACCTCCAGCCTATTGATTGAGCGAACGAGCATTATGCTTGCTCAGTGTATTTAACCCAATTCGGACCATCCCAAACATGTTTGCAGTTGGCACAAGTGAATCTCCATTTTTTATATGCAGGTTTTTTCTGTTGACACAATCTTATGTTAAGATCAGTACCACCGCATTGATTACAACATTGTGATTCTTGCCATTTTACATAATCATCATGTACTAATTGTCGCACCTAAACTCACCACTTTCCATGCTGAACCATCATATACTGCGATACATTTTGAACCTGCATCACCATCACTGCAATATGCCACATCACCTTGTATTGCACTCAATGCGGTTAATTGTGCAACGGTGCGTGGATTGAGATTTATAATATCTTGTACACCTACTCTTGTGGTATCAGGTGCCAATACCAAATTGTTACCACTTGAACTTTCAATTGTGTTAGGCAATTGTCCAGCAGGAATCAATGCACTGCTGTCTAAACTAGCAACACCACTGGCACTGCCTCTGCCATTGATTACTGCTGTGAGTTCAACCATTGCATTATACAAATCTTCACGTGCTAAACTTGGATCATCTGTGTCTGCATCTAAATTGGTTGTTACAATATTTCCTGCTACTCCCCAGGCCATGTTTTTCTCCTTATATGGTTACAGGTCTTACACCACCTGTTTCTAATACGATCTTTGGATATCCTCTAAGCACAACATCTACGGTTCCATCCCATAGGTTGCCATCATAATCATGCACTTGCACTTTTGGAGGATTCTTACTGGTAATTACCGGTGAACCACCTTGTTGTTCTACAAAATATGGTCCAACAAAACTGGTACCACCATCATCTGTAAAATCTTCTGCATGTAACAATAATATTGTGTCTGCATCATTGGTATGAGGTGATGTACTTGGTGTAAATGAACCAGTGTATCTTGCTGTGGTACTGATCCTTACTTCATCAATATAACCAAACCAATAATTGTAATACGGTGCACTTGCTGGACCACCTATATGAAATGTGCTAGGAAGAGAATCTACTTCTCCTGCTCCTGTGATTGTATAACTTGCATAACTTGTGCCATCTACATAACAACGCAGATCTGTGCCATTGCGAACTATTGCAACATGATACCATGTATCACCAACCAATGTATATGGTAGCGTGGTAAAACTTCTTTGAACACCATCTATATAGATATCTATTTCTATGGCCCAATTGCTTGGTTCAGCTGTGATACACATAGCACTCACATTAAATAATCCACCGCTTGCACTATCCAATTGTGTATGAAATAATTTTGCATCAACGAGTGTGCCAATTAGACTGCTATCTAAATTAACCCATGCTTCATATGTGAAATTGTTTGTACCATGATCAATATCAGTACCCATATTGATTTCAATTTCACCATTAAGTGTAACTGGTGTTAATTCTCCCATCTTAAAACTATTTGAACCCACTTTAAAATCTTCATTATCAACAGCAACATTTGTTGGTGAAAGTGTTTTTGCTGTTCTTGTGTATTCTGTACCTTGTGATTCAATAACATAATCTGTTACAACATAAGGATCTCCAGACAATGCTGTTGCTTGTATATTTCTCACAAGTCCGAGATTTGTACTCAATGTTGTAGTACCACTGGCAAATACATCCACATCTTCTAATGTTTCAACTGACAAATCATCTGTATAATAGGTTAGATATTCGCCTATCAATGGTGTTGGATTTGCAGAGTTAGCATCTATGGTTAAGGTCCATCTATAATATCTACCACTGACAAAATCTGTTTCTGTATCAGCAACAAAATTGATTGTGGTTTCTTCTCCGGTGAATGTGCCTGTGTCACTGATTTTCAATTGTGCTGTGAGATCTCCTAGATATGCAACTTTGATATTTGGTATTCTATAACCTATGCTACCTTCATCATCGTCTAATTGTATCACAACCTGTGTACCTGTGCTAGGACGCCAATCTGTCCAATTTGCCCATGTACCATAAGGTGCGCTGCCTAAATCTCCCCAATTGATATCAATTGCAGGAATAATTACATCACCATTTTGAAATCCTGTGGTTACCGTTAATGTTGTCATGAGATACTCCTACTTGGCGGCGAAGCATAACTGAAATTAAAATTATAACCTAAACCAGCGGCTGTGGTTACTGCTTCTGCTGTATCTGCAGGTAATACACTTGTACCATCTGCACGAGTTGTGGTACTGCCAATATAAACTGCTCTGTTTGGATCTTTCAAACTACCATAAATTGCAACAAAATGTAATCTATACACGCTGCTGGTTTGCATGGCAACACTTGCATAATTGAAACTATCATCTGCAGACCAAGTTTGTACTTGTGTCTGTTCAAATGTGTGCAACAATTGAAATTTAGGTAAAAAATCTGCATCACCTACTTGATATACATAATCAAAAGGATTGCTGTTAGGATAATATGGATGCTCACTGCCTGCTGCAATATTTCTCAACCATTGATTGTTCAACCAACTTTTTCTGCCACTTTCCCATGTTGCTGATAGATTGGTTTTGTATTTTATAACATTGCTTTCTCCACTGAAGAAACCTGGATATTGGTAACGTGTACGACCTGTCCAACTGGTTGTGCCAACAATATCATTTGCTTTTTCTGTAGCAGTTAAACCAATATCAGTAACTGCAATAATACCTATGGGTTTTTCTTGATCATTTCTTCTAAAGATCAAACTAAAATCAGTTGCATACATGCCACCACTGCCTTTGTATGCACTGATCAATCTAGTTCTGCATCCATTGGCATCATACACACCATCGCTGGTTGTACCATCTGTGGTACTACCTAAATACCAATCTATATTATCTGCACCTGTAATATGATTATAAGGATAATTTAATCCTGATATTGTTAATCTATCTGGATCAGGTTGATCTATTTCACCGGGTTCAGGAAATGGAATTGGCTCAGGTGGCACAATAGGTTGTATTTCTTCATCTTCATCAGGGGTACGTTCTTGTGCTTTTGGTTTAAAATAGGTTTTGTTTATTGGTATAATAGGTCTTGCTGTACCCAATTCATATTCAGGTACAGCTGATCCAATATCTGCTTCTGCTACAATATCAAATGTGTAATCTTCATTCATTACCATTTCAATAATTGTGATTGTTGCACTGAAAACATCTGTGCTCAGTGTCAATTGATCCAATAAACTAAATTGGTGTAAACTTCTATCTCCGCGGAATTTAATTGTGATAGTATTCACCAATTTATTATAGATATCACTGGCAATATCAACTGCACTTTGTAAATCTGTTGCAGATGCTATATTCACTCGCAATGTATTGGTTTCATCACTGCCTATGATAATTTCTGTATCGCCTTTTTCAAAACTTGTATAATTTGCAATCAATTGTGTTGGAGATTGAGAACTATCTGGATATTGTATTTCCATATCACCAATAATATTATCATTTGTAATTGCAACACCTGTGACATTTGTTGCTGCCCAACGTACTACACCATTTTGGTCAAACAATTTGTAATCTGCTAATTCATTGTCAATTATTTTTAATGTTTCTAATAATGGTTGTCTAGTGATATCAAATGTACCTGCTAAATTTGGGCCAGTTGCTTCAAAATCACTAAAATTAACCTGTGTTGTAGCAAGTCCAAATCCCCAATCTTCATTGCGTAAGATTTCCAGCAAACAATTGCCTGCTGCGGCTTTGTAGCGTTTTAAACCTTCAATACTATCATAGATAACAGGATGTCTTGTGTATTCTAATTTCAAATCAAAATCTCTGCCATCATTGAATCTACTGATCACCACCAACATGTCATAATTCGAATTAACAGGATATTCAATATTATTTCTAAAACCTTGAATTGGGCTGCTTGGCCCAAAATAGGTATACATTGCACTTTCTGAAAAATTATCACCTGCTTTGATATAACTAACCAAAAGACTAGGACCATATCTTTCACTGCTATAAGGTAAACTAGTACCAGGTAAGGCTGCACCCATACTGGGTCCATGAAGGCCAGTTCTACCTCTGCGAAAATCAATATCAAAAGGTTTAAATCTAGGCAATGCATTCGAGTCTGGGTTTGCACTGCCTAAATTGGTAACAAATTTCCCATCAATGTACACTCTACCTATTCTATCTCTTTGCGGTTTGTTTGGTACGTCTGCATCTGTGTAGGTACTATAAGATCTACTTGCACTCAAAGCATAAAAACGTATTTGTGCAGCTTGTTCATGCAAAGGATGTGTTGGGTAATTTTTTAAATCATATGAACTAATCAATGCTGGTGTCACTAGGTTTGTGCCAAACACAACAGGAATATTAACATTTAAATTTGTATCTTTACTTGTACTAACACCATCTACGGTACTGAATTTTATTGTTCTAGCAATGTTATCTGGTATTTTGAATAGAATATTCGCCATTATAAAACTCCAAGTCCGCTATTTGTTAAAATATTACTGGTTTTATTTGAAAACACCAATTTGTTTTGTATTTCTAAAACCAATGTTTTTGTTAATTCACCTACGGTATAATTTTTTTTGACCAGTCTGCCATCAAATAATTTTATAGGATCTGCACTTTCTACAGCATTGGTTGTGACATTTCTAAACAATTTGTGTAAAATAAATCTTGTTTCATTGTTTACAAATGCCAATGGTGTGATACCAAAAGGTGACATAGCACTGGTAACATCACCACCCATTATAACTGCAATTCTATTTTCAACACCAAATGGTTTTTCATAGATTGTGCTAAAACCTGTGATTAGATTACTGGTTCTAAAAACTTGGCTGCCGCTACTGGTATCTGTTGTAGCTGTAGTATCTACGCCACCTGTTGTAAAAAATGCATTTTGGCTGTTGTATTGGATCTGCAACAAAATTTCACTTTGAACAACAACATCATCTAGGATATTGGTTTGTGCAGATACTAAACCTCTTGTCATTCAAATACCTCTATCAATTCCAATGATACCGTTGCAAAAGTATTATTTCTTACTTCTGTGCTTGGATCAGCTGCATATCTAGCTCTAACTTCTAAATTTTGATAACCAATTGTATCACTGGTTGTAACTGCTGTTCTTAATGGAGGATAAAATGTAACCGTTCCTGTTGTTGTGGTACTGACACTATCTTCAATGACTTCATATATTTTGCTGTGATTACTGAATTGAATATAATCACCTGCTTTAAACACCGTTTCATTTGCAGCACTTGCCTTGCTGTAATCTACACTTAAAACGCCTGCACTTTCTCCTGAGGTTATTGCTATTGTGCCATTTGCTCCACCTGATGCATCATCTAATCCTGTTGGTAATTTGATGTTAAAACTTTGCAATGTACCTCTAGCATTTGCAATGTGTCCTAATATTTGTCGTCTTTGTGCTTCGGATAAATTTGTAAATTCATAGGTTAAAGTATAGTATGGAGCACCTACTATATCACGCATTTCTCTACCACTCAATGTTCTGTTTATTTGAGTAGGAATTGTATTGATTAAATTTATATTATTTGGTTCAATACTTGGAAAATCACTTGCAGCCATTTTGTATTACCTTCCAGCTTCTATTTCAACTTGTCTTAATATATCAATTAGTTCTTCTCTAACTTGATATAAATTATCTACAACATCTTTACTATCTAATGCTTGAACATTTAGTGTTGCATTGATTGTTGCTCCTGCACCTAATTCAGTTTGAGCTAATTTTCTTTCTTGTTCTAATTCATCAATGTATTGTTGTTGTCTATCAATTTGTCCTTGCAACATATTCAATTCATTTTCAAGACCCATATTGGCAGCAATAAATGCATCAATTTGTTGTTGTTCATCTGGACTTAATATTCCATCCTGAGCTGCTTCTATATACATGCCTTCTAGATCTTTTACAACACCAGTATATTCTTCCATTGCAGAATTCGATGCTTCTAACATTTTTGCTAGATTTTCATTTGCTGTAATCAAATCTTGTGTAAAAATATCTAATAGATCATGACTTTGTGGTTGCGTTGGCATAAATCCGCCACCACCAGTTGTGCCACCACCACCAGTAGTGCCACCACCACCTCCAAAAATGCCACCAAAGATATCACCGCCAAACAATCCACCAAAGATATCACCAAATATGTTGCCTATTCCACCAAACATATCCCCAAAGAATCCTGAAATCCAATTGCCTATTCCGCCAAATATATTTTGAATACCACCAAATAATCCACTTTGACCAAATAAACCTAAGATACTATCAACAAAACTACCAACACCTCCTAGCATTGGTGTACCACTTCTAAAGAATCCGTCAATCCAATTACCTAAACCACCAAATATACCAGTGACACCTGGTACCAATCCAGTATTCAATTCATTGGTAACACCAGTTGTAAGATTACTTGTACCAGCAATCATACCAGTAATCATGTTATCCCATGATCCCATTAGGTCTGTGCCTGTTAATAATTTAAAATATTGACTATATCTTTCTAATTCACTGCGTGATTTACCTGTAAAATCTTCTAGCAACCCAAACATATCATCATGCACTGCGCTATACTCATTTTTGAAATCACGCATTAATTGTTCATGTTCATCTTTGCGTTCATCATAGATTTGGCGTTCATAACTTGCAATAGCATCTTGAGTTGATTGGTGATCTAATACACCCATTTCTCTTGCTTGTTTGATATATGCTTGTAAATCGTCTTCTAATTGTTTGCTTCTTGTAGTTGTTGCTTCATATTGGTCTCTAATTAATTTTTGAGTATCACGTTCAAATTCACGAATTGCATCTGCACTTTCTTCAGCAGCCTGACGCTTTTTAATTTGATCTGCAACATAATTTTCTACTTCTGCTCTTTGTGTAGCATCTAATTCAGCAACCGTAATGCCCAATTCGCGGGCCATTGCTTCTAGGCCACGCATTTTTTCAGTTTCTAATTCTCTAGCATCAGCACTCATACCTGCTAATTCAACTGAACGTTCTAATTCTTTACTATAATCAGCAAATGCACCTTCTACAGCTTTGGTTTGACGTTCTAAATCTTGTTGGCTACGTCTTAATGCTGCGGTTGCACTTTCATTGTCTTCTAATTCATCTGTGTTGGTTTGAACTGCATCTGTTAAATCATCTTCAGCATTTTCTTCATTGTTTTTAGCATCTGCTAGATCATCAGTTGCATCAGCAGCATCAATTGCGGCACCTTCGTTGTCTTGTAGTGCATCTGTATTTGCTGTGGTACCATCTGTTGCATCTCTAACTTCTGCATCCAATGCATCCATTTTTCTGCCAAAGTCAACAACCACAACATTATTGGCTTCCATTTGCTCTTTGCCTTTGCGAATTTCTTCTTTAAAGGCTTCAACTGCATTGAATGGATCTTTAATTGCAGCAACAATACCAGAAAATACGCTGCCTGCTGCAACACCTAAATCTAAAAATCCATTTACAACACCATTTATTACGGTTTCGGCAAAACTGGTCATCCATTCCCAAACCGTTTCGCCAGCTGCTACTATTGCATCAAATGCACCAACTGCAACCGCTTTCAATTCATCCCAATAAATGATTATTCCTGCCACTGCGAGACCGATTGCGGTTATGGTCGCACCTATAGGATTGGCAACCAATGCCAAGGCAAATGCTTTTACTGCGGCACCTAATGCTATAAATTCAGTGGTAATTGCAACAATTTTGTTCACTGCAAACATTGTAAACAATGCAGTACCTGCTATAACTATTGCATCTAAATTCTCGATAACAAAAGTTAAACCTTCTCCTACTAATCTACCAAAACTTGCAATTAATTCATCATTTTGTGCAATAAAATTGGTTAGTGCAGTTGTGGCTTCAACCAATGCAGGACGCAATCCTTCACCAAATGAATATAATGCATTATCAACAGCTATACCAAAGTTGCTCATTGCTGTTGAAAGGTTGTCCAAACGTTCTTGTGTTGCACCGCCAAATTCTGTATTCAAACCCAGTATCAATGCATCGGTGATAATTCTTGCACCTTCTGCAGTTTTACCAAATTCACTGACTTCTAATCTTGTTAAACCTAGTTGTTCTTCTAGGATTTTGAATACAGGAATACCTCTATCTGCAAGTCTATTAAGTTCTTCTAAACCTAAACCACCTGATGTAGTTCTTGCAAATAGATCAGTTATCGCAGTCAATGAACCAATTTGGTCTGTTGTAACCGCAGCGGTATCAGTGAATGTTGTTAATAATTCAGCAGTTGGTTCAATACCTGCTGCTTTTAATTTAATAAATGTTTCGGTTAATGTATCAACGCCGAATTGTGTTTGTGTTGCAAATTGTTGAATAAAACTGAATGCATTTTCACCAGCTTGAATGCTACCTGTAACACTGGTTAAACTATCTTTGAGGTCTTCAAATCTAGCTGTAACTTCTACAACCTTACCTACGACGAAACTAGTTGCAATCGCTGTACCAATTGCAACTATTCTTTTTTGCATACCATCTAGAGATGAAGAGGAACTACTAACACTACGATTTAGACCATCAATTTGACCAGTGACACCACTGATACCACCTCTAGTCTGGTCTACTATCTTGACAATAATTTCAGCGTCTGCCATGCTTCTGTTTCCTCATTTTGTCTCTGGCTTTTTTATTTTCAATGTTGTAGAATGCTACCCACATTGCCAATTCCAGAGAACTTATCTCTAATATTTCTTCTAAAGTTCGACCCAAATCTTTTGCAAGCCGCATAGCAAATAAAAGACCAGGATCTTCCTTTAGTTTTTTTCCAGCTCCTCAGGCTTTGGTAATGCGCCGCCATTTATTTTTTCTGCAATACGCAATATAACCTTTGGATCTACTTCGTTCATCAATGCAGTTTTATCATGTTTATTGAACATTAATGTTCCGTCTTCATGACGTGCCTTGTTGATAATTGTGACCACCATTGCTTCAACGGTTTTGTCTTTTTTAGCTAGATCAATAACCTGGGCTTCAAGTGCCAAAGTGGTTACTGGTCTAAACCATATTTTTGTATCCCATTCAGGAACATCAATGTTGCTCATGTTCTTGATTTGGTTTTGATAGTGTTGAGTTGCTTTTTGTAGCACGTTAGGGTTGCTCATCAATATTTCCTTTGTTTGCTCTTATCAATAGTTGAGGTTACTGCCTGTTTGACAAAACCTTTAGGTGCTTGACGTGAATAACCACCTTCTAATCGTTTGATATAGGGTACATCGTTCCTAATATCTGATCGTCTAGTTTGCCATCCACGTCTTGCACGGCCTGTGTCAATAGGTGTTCTAGGAACCACAGAACTTTTATAATCAGCTTTTAATGCAGTCTTTTCTTTTTCGACCACATCAGCTAACCATCTACTGATATCTGTGCCTTCTATTTTAATACCTACTGACATATTATACCTTAGATGCTTGCTGTTGTAATAGCACCAGTACCTTGGTATGAAATGCTGGCTTCTGTGATACCATCATAGTTTGCTGTTACGCTGTAACTAGTGATGATGATATTGCCTGCAAATTTAGTTGTATCTGTAGCTGATTCGCTGTACAATTCAACTGATACGGTGTCATCTGTATCTGGGTTCAATGCAGTAGACACGATTGTGTTTTCTGAATCGTCATAAACGATATCCATTGATCCTGCAAATGTTTGTAGACCTTTTTTGTAAGATCTGTTACCACCTGATGCCATAGAAGTGTCTTCTACAACTTCACGTGTGATTTCCATGTTCCAGCTGCGCACTGAAGCGATTGCTGTTAATGCATCCGAACCGCTTTGGATTTTAACGGTACCTGCACTACCTTCATAACTCGCCATAATTAATCTCCTTTATTTGTTATCATAGCTTCTTCTGATTCAGCCCATTCCTCTTCGTTGATGTCCCATTTTGGTTCATCTTCTACAGGCTTGACTTCAGCAGTGGCCTCAACCTTAACTGCTGGTTTGTTCTTTTTTGATCCTGTGACTTTCCAACCACGATCAAGAAAGTTCTGTAAATATCTCTCTTTTACTTTTTGAGAAACACCATCTTTTGTAATTTCTACATACATTATTCTACTCCTTTGCGGTATCTATATCTCACCAAGATAGTGATGACCACCTCTGCTAAAGGAGGAAGTCTATCAACAACTTCAACATTAGCAACCAAAGTATTAACACCAGGATTACTGGTACCTCTACGTCTATCTGTTTCTAATGCTTCTGAAATTGCTTCTATCAAATCGTTTTTTTGACGATCTAATTCTGTTGCTCCACGTACAAATGCTCTAACGGTATATGTGATTGTACCGGAACGAAATGCCATGTCATAATCATCACGTGCTTCATTACCTGAATTGCACATGATCGCTGGAAATTGCGTGATAGCCAATTTTTCAACATCAAATGGCTCACGTGTAACTAAAATAGGACGAGGATCTGTTATTTCTTTTAGGGTTTTGACTATATCGTCTGCAATATCATTTCTAAAACTCATATCATCTTCTCAATCGGCCAAAGTAGGTGGACTCTTTTTCTAAATCACTGAATGTGCCATCACTATCAATATCATAGTGTACACCATCCTTGATTACATCATCTATTTCTTCTCTCCACAGATTTCTGTAGTGTTCCATTCTCATTTGGAACACATCTAATTCAGGTTCAAATTTGCTTAATCTAGGAAAGATATAATAGGCTAGAGTTCTGTAAACATGCGCTCGTTTTAATTGCGCAGGATCCAGTTTGTCTTCTTCCATTTCTACATTTAGACCGATTACGGTGATATCAAATTTACCAATTTGCTGGGTTGGAAACCATTCAATACGCAAATGACGTAACACGTCTTCTTTGCCTTTTGCTAGTGCATCATCCCAGTCGAAAATGCCGTATTCTTGGATGTCAGGTTCATATTCTAAGACATCCGCTATTGTTGCGATTGTTAAAGCCATTTGGGCCTCCTCTAGTCCTACTATAGGGTATCAAGTCAAGTCCTTCTTGACATGTGTATATTTATACAATATACTTTATATGGTACATATATGAGGTTAAAATGATAGATTGTATAGAATGGACTGGCACAATAGGTGCTGATGGTTATGGTAAAAAATGGAACAACAAAAAAAGAAATTGGGTCCAGGCACATCGCTGGGTTTATGAGCAGGAAGTTGGTGCTATACCAGATGGCTTGATGATACGGCATTTGTGTCACAATAAACGGTGTGTAAATCCTGCACATCTTGAACCTGGCACAATGAAGGATAATAGACAGGATGATATTGACGCTGGCAAGGATTGGTTTCGAGGTGAAAATAACAATAAATCTAAGTTGACAGAAAAGGAAGTTTTGGAGATTATTGCCTTAAGAGACCAACCAAGAACATATGGCGACATGAAAAAAATTTGCGAGAAATATAAAGTAAAAAAATGGGCTATCTATGGAATATGGAAAGGTGGCTGGAAGCATCTACAAGAATAGGGCCCGTAGGCCCTATCCATTAACTTATAAAAGTTGTTATCAGTCGATTACTGCGTTTGCGATGATTTGAACACCGTGTAGGTCTTGTAGTTCACCTACGGCATAAGTCATGCTCGCGACGATTTCTGTTGCACGTAGACTTGCGTCACGCTGTGTTTCAATTGTTAGGTCTTTCTTCATTGCAAATGCTAGAGCGTCTGAATGCATAACTGCACCAACGTAAGCACCTGTTGAGTCACCAGTTACAACTGCTGATTCAAAGATATCAACACCTGCGATGCGACCAATATAACCTGCATCTAATACTGCATTACCTAGATCTGATAGGTTGTGGCTCAATGTTGAACCTGCGTTAGTTAATTGCTTCTTCAGGTTGTATGTTTGATTTGGGTGGAATACACCTACATATGGACCCATTACTGAGTTTGTACGTAGATTTGCAACCGCTTGGAAGATTAGGTCAGCTGTTAATTCTGGCTGAGTTGCTGCACCAATAGTTGTGCTGAAGCCTGAAAATAGAGCTGCGATATCTGTGTCTACTTTGCGAGCTAGTGACTCACCTAGTACACGACCGATGCTTGCTGCTACATCATCATCTGCTGAATCACGTGCAGTATCAGTCAAAGTTGCCATGATTGCTACTTCGTCTGCTGCAAATGTTTTTTCTACCGCTGTGATAGTTGTTGCTGTTGAGATGTCTGTGTTCTCACCAGTTGTCCAGCCGCTTGATACTGCTGGGTAGATACCGACTTTTGCTTGCTTGCCTGGTTGACCTACAAGGTTAAAGTTACGGATCAATGGGCGCATAAACGCCGCTTCTTGCATTGTGAACAATGCTGTTTGTTGAATATCACTAAACAGAGCTGCTAGTGTTGTTGAAGTTGTATTGGCCATTGGTTAATCTCCTTTAAATCCTTATGCCTCTTGTTTTCATATAATCCTTATAGATCTTGCGATCCTCAGGATTATTCATGTTCAATTGACTCGGATCGATGTTACCCATACCTTTTCGACTAGCACTTTCAGTGGCACTTGACGTTCCTGATCCGCTTGGACCAGCTGCTACAAAATGTGGATTTTCTTTTAGAAAACTATCCACAAGTTGATTCACCGTCATTGGCATGCCATCATCAGTGTATCTGACATTTCCATTGCTATCTGTAACTTCAGCTTCACCAGTTTCACCTAGTCTCACTTGATTACGCAACAATGCTGAAACCTGTTGTGCATTGATAGCTCTATTGCTACTTGCTGCATTCAGTAGGCTACCGTCAACTTTGATCTCTGTGAGTTGGCGCTGTAATTCTTGATATTGTTGATCTTTCTTTGCCACCGTTTCTTGAAGAATTTTTTCAAACTCACCTCGCTGCTTTTGCTGCTCAATGCGTTCATCTTCTTCTCGTTGTGTCAATTGTCGATAACGATCAATATCTACATCACCGTATTTTTTCTCAAATCGCTTGCGTTCACGATCTAATCTATCACGTACAATCTTGTCGACGTCATCTTGGGTAAACGTCTTATCCGTCGTCTCGGCCTGGGTTGTTTCTGAAGTGAATTCTTCATTGGGCTCACCAGTGGCCCCAATATCTGTTTCATGTTCGCTCATTTATACCTCCTGTTAATGGTCGAAGTCACCGAAATCCTCTTACGAGTTATTCGCAAAAGTATTTATGCAGATAATAAAAATTGTGTTTATTTTCCGCCTCTACGTTTGGTTTTCTTCTTTTTCATTTTGGCCATTTCGATTGCCCTTCCTATTGATTCTGCTTTTTTTCTTGTTCTAACTATAGTGCCTTTTTGCCCCCAACTATAGCCTCCACGTCTTTTTATTACTGGCATTACAACATTCCTGATAACAAGGCTAAAAATTGAACAAATACTGCCAATGCTGTAGCACCCAATATGCTTTTGATCATACGCATATCTTTTTCCATATGCGATAGATGATTATCTAAAACCAAATCTAATTTTTGTTCTAGCAATGCAAGACGTTTATCTAAATCTTCAAATTGTTTCATATCAAACCCAAATCCTGTCTTTCTTCAGTGATCTCAGCCCTGCGTTTTCTACTGAGTTTATGCAATTCTAATAATGCATTTCTTGCCCTTATACTTGCCTCAAAGTTTGCCTTTTTCATCCATTTCTCATTTTCAACAATATAAATTTTAAATTGATCTATAATCTTTTGATGGATTTCCGAGTCTTCCATAACGAATAAGAATTCACGTTCCATTTCATCATATTCTGGAATTTCTATGATCATTCTATTGCGCCTGTAATTGGTTGAAACTCACCTGTTGTAACAAACACCTCTGATAACTCTGGATGCAATGCTAGAATTTCATCATCTGTATAACCTACCTGTACCATTTCTCTGATATGTGTAACTAGATCAGGTGCATTGGTTACAGGCGTATGAATAACAGCATCTTTTTGTGGAACAGATTGTAATTCTAGATATCTATCTTCATCAACAATAATACGCAACATCTTATCTTCAATTTCTCTATTCAATATAGGATCTTTTACGCCTGCATCTTTTGCAAGTTTCAACATGTTCATATCATTGTATTTGTCTTGTATATTGAAGCTATCAGGATAATCAATTTTGCCATTCCAAACTGCACCTTGCCACATGCTATAGATACGCCAAATCTGTTCTTCAGCATGTTCTAAATTGTCTGCTTTTTCAGCAAGACGTGCATTCAACAATTGGAATTCTGTTGCCAATGCTACTCCTGACAATCTACGTGATTCAATACTTCTAATTCCACCCATGTGACTCATACGGTCAATTGATTCAATTTTTTGATTGATTGAATTTAGAAGACTATCAATGCTGGCACCTGATGGTTGTAACAGATAAGGACGCAATCCTTCTGGAGTATCCTCTGGTATATCAATCAAAGCACCAGCACCGGCATGAGCCCTCACGCCTGGTGTTTTTACAAGACTTGGATGATTGCTAATTCTTTCTAGCTGTTCAAGTTCTGATAATTCATTGTAAATTGATTTTTGCATACGAGCAACATCAGTAACATCACTGATACCTACACCTCTTTGTTGGCTACGTTGACTATAAACACATACTGCTGGTACCATGCCTAATTCATTAGGTACAATAGTATCAATCATTGCATCTTCATCACCATTGCCAATGCTCATAACGGTGATTGTTTCAGGTGTGTAAATTCTAAACACATCTCTACCAGCATCATTGCCTTCAAATATTTTAAGATATGTAAGATAATATGCACCATTGCTTGCTCTGCGATATTGCCAATCTAATACATTTTCAGGTGTAAAAATACTCACATAAGGTCTAATACCTTGTTGCAATTCTTCTGCTCTTGTTTGCACAACCGTTGCAGGTTTATCTAATACAACCCAGCACATACCATAGATGGTTGCATAAGTTGAAACATCTCTCATTACCACATCAAAACTTCTACCATCCATGTCAGCATCTTCTAAGAAAGGCACTAATCCAGGGTCATTTGCTATACTACCAAAATCTCTTTTTGGTTCTTGTCTAAACAAAAAGCTGTTGTAGATACTAACCACTGCACGAACATGATTGTCTAATGCAGTATTGTTTAATCTTTCTTCATATTCTTCTCTACTTTCGTAGATATAACTTGTGAGGTATTCACCTTCAAAATAAGCATGTCCGCCTTCAAAGCTATCCATAAGGAATTGCCAATCCTTGATGCGTTCTTTCCATTCTGGATGTGCTTCAATTAATTCTGATTTCTTCATTTTTTACCACCCTTTGGTCCTTGTTCCGAATGTCCAACGCTGTGGCTCATCCATGGTATCATGTGCTGTTCTAATTGGGAATAAGAAATCGCATCCATAAGAGGCAGCATCAAACATATGATCCAAGCCTGAAACTTTGTCTATTTGATTTGTGCCTTCAATGTAGCTCAATCTTCCTATACTATCAATAATTTTTTTACAACGTGGAGAGATGAATAATTTTCTTTCACCTTTTGCATTTTTTAGTCTTGCATTTAGACTATTCACTCTATCTTTTACTGGCGTATGGCGTGGTCTCGCTTTTACTTGAAAACCTGCATTTTGCAGGATACTAATGTCGCTTCGACCAGCAGATGCCGATTTTCTTGAACGGCCCGCAGGATCAGGATAGATTATAATTTGACTATTTGGATATCTTTCTTTCAATTCTGCTGCCATCATATCTGTGTTAGAGTTCAACATATATATTTCATCATGGAAATGCATGATGTCACCTCTGATATCAAATATAGCTGCGGTACCAGGAGAAAGGTTAAAGTCCATTCCTACATGTATAATATCTGTGTTTGGATTGTTCAGTGGTTTGATTGTTTCTTTGTAATCAAAATTATAAGCTACCACGCCACCATACTGATGGAAACTTGCTTCATATTCAGCTTGGAATGTGCGTTCATCTAAATCACGGCGTGCTGCTTCAATTTCTTCAGGATCAACATTGCCGCCCTCAATTGTGGTGAACTGCCATGCATTCCAATCATCTTGTTGAAGTGCTGTTGTAAACAATTGGTGACTCCATGATCCATAACCTTTTGGAGTACCTGTAAACAAAGCTCTGCCTTTTTTGTCTGATAATGTAGGTCTCAACACTTCAGTGAATGCTTCTTTTGGAATATCTTGAAACTCATCCATGATTAAAAAATCTAAACCAACACCACGTAAACTATCAAAATTATCTGCTCCACGCAAACCAATCACAGATCCATTCTTCAAATAGATTGTTAATTCAGCTTCATTTTTCTTTTTGATCCAACGTAATTTACTCAATTTGTCTAGCAATGGCAACCATGTCAATTGTTTCGCCATTCTATAACTTGGAGCAACCAACCAGTTTATACTGCCAGGATGTTTTGCTGCATGTTTGCACAGCTCTCTCATGCACAGGTGAGTCTTGCCAAATCGTCGGCGGCCTGTGATCAGGACCTTGAAACGACTTTTGTCATCTGCAACTTCTTGTTGTGGTCCAGTCAACGGCACTGGCATCTCCTTTATAAATCATTTGTTTTCCAACAATATTTCAAAGTTCCAACTTGCCATTAGTCATCACTCCATTTCAATGGCATATCATCATCAGTATCTGCAACAACATCTTTTTGCCCTAGATATTGTTTGCCTAACCAAACCAACATGCGGTCTGAGCCTTCCATTGCTTTTTCAAATTGTTTCTTTCTCAAGGCTCTTTTACCAGCTCCTTGACCATGCTCTAATTCAAGAGCAAAATTTTTCTTAATGGTATCCTCTGCAAGTCCAGTCATAAATGACATTTCTCGCAGTGTACAGCCAATCCTTGCTAATTTCCAAATCGTTTCACGATCGATATCAGCAACTCTGACTCTCCCCTTCTTTTTCTTGGGTGCTTCGTCCATAATATTTTCCTTACATTGAACGTGCTAATATTTTAACACGAAAATATCTTCTATCTGTCAACCCACCTAAGGTTGTGATAGTATTGTAAACTTTGTATAAATTGCCTGAAGTGCCGCCTGAAAGAGTGACTGATGTTGTGGTATCAGTTGAGCCTGTATCTGTTGATGCTAGTGGATCGCTGTCACCTGAAATGCTTTCAATTGACCACGAACTTGTTGAGATTGTATCTCCTGAAGGTAACCATTGGCTCCAAGAAATCAAATAATCCAGTGTTGCTTCTGTATCTTTGTCTATCAATGTACCTTCATTGTCTTTGTAAAATCCTGTTGTAGTTGCCATAATGGTTTTCCTTAAAAATTATTATCCAATACTCTTGTTTCTTGATCTATTTCTTCTTCACGAGATTCTGGTACTACGGTATTTATTCGTGATTCAGAATCTAGGGCAAATATACGCGATTCTGGCAAGATTATGCCTGACCTTGTTTCTTTTTCAATGGTAAATCGTCTATTTGCAGGTACCGTGAATTTAAATGATCCGGTACTGGTAAGAGCAAATGCACTGGTTAATGTGCTTGAGGCTGTGCGTTTTCTTGTGCCAATTGATGTGGTTGTAAAGGCACTGGCCAATGCACTGCTCAATGATAGTATTCTATTTGCATCTGCACTTAATGTAAATTCACTGCCTATACTTGCTGTGGCTGTGCGTTTTCTTGTGCCTGATGCAGTAATACCAAATGCACTATTGATAACGGCAACACCTGTTCTAGTTCTTCTACCACTTGCACTAACAGAAAATGCAACATCAAGATGAGCATCTGCTTTATCATATGGATGTCCTTGTGCAGTTAAAGTGAATTGGCTAGGTAAGGTTGCAATACCCAATCTAGTTCTTCTACCACTGGCGGCAACCGTGAATGCACTGCTTGCTGATGCACTGGCAGTTCTAGTTCTTGTACCTGTTGATGTAACCGTGAATGCACTTGCAATTGAACTGGTGCCAGAACGTGTTCTTCTACCACTTGCACTGGTTGAAAATGCGCTGGACAATGAAGCAGAACCAGTGACTTTTGTATTTGCTGTGGCAGTTTGTGTAAATGCACTTGCAATTGAACTGCTTCCAAAACGTGTTCTTCTGCCACTTGCATCTACCGTAAATGCACTTGAAAGGGCGGCACTTGCTGATTCTAATTCACTAATTCTAGCAGTTGCAGTTAAGGAGAATGCACTTGAAAGATTTGCAACTCCACTTCTTTGTAAACTAGCTATGGCGCTGACTGCAAATTTATTGATTAGATTGAGTTCATCTGGGTCCCATGTATCTAAAGGCCAATCATCCCAAACCAATCCTTGTAAATCAGTCCATGTATAGCTTGTGCCGCCGACGGTAACTTTGTAATTTGCAGTGGCTGATAATGAGAATGTGATTTCGCCAAGAGGTTCTATGTAATCTACGACTACATAATCATCTTCGACATAGGAACCACCTATAACGCCAGAGTCAATATACCTTTGTACATAACCCTGGTCGGCATAGCCTTCATCATAGTATAAACTATCAGCCATTGCCTAGCCCTCAATTAGGCTAAGCTGATGCTTAGGTTTCCTGCAACGATTGTAAAAATATCTGCTTCGTCAACAGCACGGCTTGCACTTAGGGCACCATAGAATAGAGCATTACCTGCACTTGATGCATCAAAAATTGCAATATGTGTAACGGTACCCCATCCACCTGCACCTGCTGCTGGAAATTCTACATCTGCACTATTGGTTGCAGAACCTGAACTGGCTGCGCCAAATGCTACTGAGGTTCTTGCATAATTGGTGCCTGATACTTCTGTCCAACTAGCTGCTTCACCATCTGAAACTGCTGTTAGCAATCCAACATATAAACTTGTTGGGCTTGTAAAATCTCTTGTTCCTTTGCCTAGTACATGGTCTAGGACTTCATTTTCTAAATAGTTTGTTGCTGCACTCACGTGTCTTCTCCTTAT
>Ga0208917_1000422_pt1 | contig 21954 bp, 29 predicted proteins | sample DEB08_DNA_10_FD_185500 | JGI IMG/M metagenome (GOLD analysis project Ga0208917, IMG submission 185500) | Aqueous microbial communities from the Delaware River and Bay under freshwater to marine salinity gradient to study organic matter... | ecosystem: Environmental > Aquatic > Marine > Coastal ...
GCAACTGTAGCTACAGTGGTGGCGAGGCTACCTTCAAACTCAAGGTGCTTATCAAAGGTGGTAAGTCTGTTGAAGAACAAGATCTTGAACAGATGGCACGACTAGATGCCTTAGACACAGACAAGACTGCAACAATAGGTGGTAAACCATGCAAGCTTGTAGGGTATAAAGCTAAAGCACGTAAGCTACCTTGGGTTATTGAGAACTTGACAGATGGATCACGCTATGTCATTGATGATTACACAGCCAAGAAATATTATGGCATAATAGCAGAGGTATCATAATACGGGGAGTACGCTGGTGCGTTAATCTGATCTGTGGCAATACAGAGAGGAACCTAATTGCCGAGGTGCGGGGGTTCGATTCCCCCCTCCCTACCCAAAACAAAGGAGACAAAGTAATGACTAAAGGTATCGTACTATCCCTGTATGACTACACAGGTGAAGCACTCAAGCCTTGGGCAGAAGCAGGGTATACTTGCTATGCCTATGACATACAGCACGATGGAACTAAGGCAGAAACTTTTGATAGTGGTGGTTTTATCGTTTACGCTAACGCTGATTTACACGACAAGGATATGCTAGATCATTTACTTATGGTGTACAGGCGTAAGCAGGTAATCTTTGGCATGGCCTTCCCTGTCTGTACTGACTTGGCTGTGTCAGGTGCAGCACACTTCAAAGCTAAGGCAGAGCGTGACCCTGAGTTTCAAACCAAGGCAAGCAAACATGCTCGTTGGTGCGCTGATCTATTCGATGCGCTGGGTTGTCCTTATTTCATAGAAAATCCAGTCAGTGTCTTAGCTACCAAGTGGCGCAAGCCTGACTACTCGTTCCACCCTTATGAGTATGGCAATTACATACATGACGATGAAGCAGAGCATCCACGATGGCCTGAGTATATCGCAGCCAAGGATGCGTACCCTAAGAAGACATGCCTATGGACAGGCAATGGGTTCACTATGCCTTGGACTGATCCTGTTGAGCCTGAGAATGGACACAGTAGGCAACACTTGAAGCTTGGCGGTAAGTCAGCTAAGACTAAGAACATACGCAGTGCAACGCCTCGTGGCTTCGCTCGTGCAGTGTATGAGTTTAACAGTATGGAGACAGCATGATGATTAGATATTATGTTGAAGTAAAAATTGTGCTTGACGAACCAGCAATAGGTTTCTATATCAAGGCATATAGTAGGCAACAAGTAGCAGACATGCTTGATGAATACTACATAGTAACACTAGACCAGACAGACTAAGGAGACTACACAATGGAACTTAAAGTTAACGGAAGAGACTTCCCTGATTTAACAGCATCAAACGTAGAGGACATGCTTGGCGTATTACCTTATTGGGTAGGAGAGTTTATCCTCTACGGTAGAGACATGGACATAGTAGCTTTTATGACTGAACGCTACGGTTTTGGTGAACTGTACAGGTTCAAGGGTAAGGTCTTACCAAATGGTACATACAGACACAAAGGTGATCCTGACATGCCTTACGTAGCAAGAATGAATACGCCTAGTGGCAATGTTTACTTCTACGAATATGCTATGCTTGCATTGCCCTTACCTAATGGTGAATACTTTGTAACAAGGATGGACTAAGATGCAAGAAGAATTAGATATAGATCACGAGCCTAGCCTTAATCATTGGGCTAAGCGTTTAGCTGATGATGATATAGCTACAGGCTACCATACCTGTTGGGATGCAGCATACGAAAGTGCTTGGATGTACTTAGATGCTGAGTATAACTACAACTATGAGTATAGGATGGACTAAGATGCCAAAGGAACTTAACTTCGATCATGCACCAAGCCTAGATTATTGGGCAGAGATAATGGCAGACGAGATGCTAGACTCTGGTGATCACGTGGATTGGGATGCTGCATACGAATCTGCTTGCATGATATTAGATGATGAACATAACTACAACTATGCGTACAACATAAAGGATGACACACAATGTACAGAGTCACTGTCTATGATCTGGCAGGGAAACTTCTCTGCTGGTACACAACCAACAATAAGTTTGAAGCAGAGCGAATAATGGAGTATCCTATTAAGGATGTTGTTATGAAGATGGAAGAGGTTGCATATGCATAAAGATGTAGTCCCAGCGCAGAGCTACTATGATAGCTTAATGAAAGAGGCAGACGATTCATACTGGCAAGGCTTGTATGACAGAGGAGGGCAGTTAGAACGTCAGGCTGCTGTAGTTAAACAGTTACTAGATAAAGGTGAAGTATGGTATCCAATGTTCTAATGTTTGCATTGCCCTTGGCAGTAGCGTTTGTATATCTCTATGGTTTGATATACTGTTTCCTCCAGCACATGAAGCGTAAGTGATGGGCAGCTATATAAAGAGGATACTAATATCACTCAGCGTATTGACAAACGTAATCCTGGGTGGAAGTTTAAACCAGACATTCTCAGCGAGGAACTGGGAGTGGCAGAGGAATGGTAAGCCTAATATCGTGTGGCTTATAGATAAAATATTTGGTAAGGACCACTGCAATACATGTTGGTCCTACTGGAAAACAAGGAGACAGTGGTAATGAATATCCCCAAGGCAAATGCTAAACTGAGTGAGATCGTGGAGTTTTTCCTTTCCTCCCCAGCATTTCGTAGGTTGAGTGGTGGTTCTCAACGTGGCTACGAAACGCATCTCATGGCAGTTATCAACACAAGTGTTGAAGGCAAAGACCTTGGGGACTATCGCTGTAGCAAACTCAAGGTGCGTCATGTAACGCAAGCATACGAAAGCTGGCTGGTCACTGGTGTTCGTACTGCCAACTATCGCAAGTCTGTGCTATCGGCGGCATGGAAACACGCGATGCGACATGATGTTATGATTCACAACCCTGTATCTCTCGTACAAACGGTGGCTCAGTCTCCCCGCCGTACTGTATGGGATCGTGAACAGGTGCAATCATTCCTTGAGACTGCTTATAGCGACTTCCGTTGGCGCAGCATTGGACTGATTGTTCATATGGCGTATGATTGGGGGCAGCGTGTTGGTGATATGCGCGTTCTCAAGTGGGACAGGTTGGATTTGGATTGTTGCCAGCTAGATCTCACGCAGTCAAAGCGTAACGCAGAGGTACATCTACCTATATCAAAAGGGTTATGCCAAATGCTGCGCCAGCAGAAGGAAGACTTTGGATTCCAGGATTATGTTGCACCTAAACCAACACCTGTTGCAGGTGCTTATGTGCCATACCCTAAAGAACAAATAGCCCCCGTTATCAATGAGGTACTAGAGGAAGCTAATCTACCACTTGAACTTACAGCCATGGACTTACGCCGTACTGCTGTGACTGAAATGATGGAGGGTGGCGTGGACTTGGCTAACATAATGCAGGTGACTGGACATAAGAATATTGCTTCAGTCAAACCTTACATGGTAAACACACTGAGCGGTGCAAAGAAAGCATTGGCGGCGAGAGGTAATGATGAAGATGAGAGCTAAAAGATTATACGTAAGAAGAAGTGAAGCAGATGCGCTTGGTTTGCCTAATTTAAGAGGGCATAGAAAAGGGGATATGGTTTTTCTAAGGTATCAAAAGAACGAGAAGACGGGTCACATAGAAGCTAAATATATATCTTGGTCTGCTAGAAAAAAAGCTAACGAAAAAGTAGCAAATAAAAAGTTTAAATTTGCTACTCGTTACAAGAGCCTTGTAGGCTGTGCCTTTTGCGGGTACAAAGAAGACCCTGTAGCTTTACATTTTGATCACATTGATCCTAAAGAAAAAAGCTTTACAGTCAGTAATGGCTATAAGAGTAAGGGCATGGAGGCACTCAAGAACGAGATTAGAAAGTGTCAAGTTCTTTGTGCTAACTGTCATGCTGTTAAGACATTTAAAAACGGAGATCATAGAAATGAGCAAAACTCTAAAGAGTAAATGGCAACAGCACAGAGAATTTGCTGAAGCAGTTACTGTGCAAGGACCATACAGAGGAGACTGTCCCTTCTGTAAAGGCAAGAATACTTTTACTGCAAGCAAGGAGTTAGGCACACTTAAGTACAACTGCTATAAGTTAATGTGTGATGTAGGTGGTAGGTTCGATACAGATATGACTGCCGCTGAGATCCGTAGCTATATGGACAGAGGACCAGTACCATCAAAGAAAGATGTAGAAACTATGGAGATACCTGCACAATTAGTACAGCCTACGCCACAACACACTAAGCACAACAGATTCATGAGGCGCTGGGGTATAGTAGTACAGACACTGTACGATGTGCAACAAGAGCGTGTTGTCTTTCCTATCTATCATAAGGGTCGCATGATTGACGCTGTAGGTAGGGCAGTAGGTGAGCGCCAGCATCCTAAGTGGTACAGGTATACGGGCGCAGCGCACTACTATACCATTGGTGACGGTGAAGTTATGCTCATAGTTGAGGATGTTATATCTGCTATCGTAGCATACCAAGAGCTACCCAATGTAACATGCATGGCTATCCTTGGTACCTCCATGAACCATAGACACTTTGAAAAGATAGGTGAGTATAGCCAGGCTGTTATTGCTCTTGATCCTGATGCAGTAGGCAAGACGATAGAGTATCGCAGAGAGATAGAGTTATGGACAGGCAGAAAAACTCAAGCATTGAACTTGACTGATGACATCAAGTATCGTATGGCAGAAGACATGGAAAGTTTACAGGAGATTTGTAAAAGATGATTAAGGCAACACTAATAGATCACATGGGCTGCGACATGTCAGTTGTAAATGCAGCACGAGTAAGCTTTGGTAAGAAGATAGACCGTATGTACACCAAGCCAACAGATGACAGACTTATTAGTTACCTAGCTAGGCACAAACACATGTCACCCTTTGGTCATTGCTTTGCCAGCTTCCATGTCAAGGCACCTATCTTTGTGGCTAGGCAGTTGGTCAAGCATAAGTTCCTACGTTGGAATGAGATCAGCCGTAGGTACGTGGACAGTGAGCCTGAGTTCTATAAACCTAAGACATGGAGAGGACGTGCCAAAGATAAGAAGCAGGGTAGTGAAGGTGTTGTTGATGTAGGCGAATGGGGTGATACTAATTGGGCATGTCTTATTGCATACAATGATTTACTTAATCATGGTGTATGCCCAGAGCAAGCACGTATGATCCTGCCACAAAGTATGATGACTGAGTGGTACTGGTCAGGTAGCCTTGATGCTTTTGCTGATATGTGTAACCTACGTTGTGCCTTTGATACACAACCAGAGACAAGGTTTGTGGCTACACAGATCAGTGACAGAATGCGTAGGCTGTTTCCTGTATCTTGGGCAGCATTAGTGGAGAAAAACTATGAATAAGAATGCAGGTATCATTGGTGTTGAAACTGTAGAAGAACACGAAGACGGTGGTGCAACATTTAAGTTTCACATGGATGCACATGCCCGTGGGTTACTTACAGAGGAAGGCTTGAAGCTGGTACTTTATTGTGCAGCAGCAAAATTAGATATGGGTGTAGTGTATGACTTCATAGAGGATCATATTAGGTATAATAAGGACGAGGAGCCAGACAAAAAGTTTGACGAGTATGGAAACTACGGTGAGAACAATCCACCAGTATCTTCTAAAGGGTCATGGGATAGCCAGGATAAAACGGAGAACATTACATGACAGGTAAGTACACATTCGGTATCCCACTAAAAGAGATACGCCCTATGACCAAAGAAGAAAGGCAGAGGGCGAAAGAACGAGCCAAACAGAATATGTATGGTGAAAGTAAATGTGTGTCTTGCGGAAATGTATCGACAGGTGATTTCTGTGAGTTTTGTTTGAACGAAGAGTGATGGATAAAAAGAGCGAGAGACATGATGGAACTAGCATTACTTAAGACGCTACTAAACCGTGAGTTTTATGAGCAACACAAAGGTATAAAGTGTCCTGATAAAATCTTTAGTAAAGATGTGCGTAAGATTAAGCAAGCATTAGACGGAGCTATGGAAGCTTACGATGGAGACTTATCTGTTGCTGATCTAGAGGCGGTGTTCAACCGTATGAATGCTAGTATGACTACAGCTACACGTGGTGCATATGAGGATCTCTTTAGGCGTATCAGTATCACTGAGCCTATCAAGCAAGAGATAGCACAAGACACACTGTCACAGCTATTCCAGCAGCATGTTGGTGATCGTGTAGCTAACTTAGGTTTTGACTTTGTTAACGGTACAGAGAATAGCCTAGAACCTTTGCGTAAACTATTAGAGGATTACAAGGATGACTTTACTCCTAACCTGCGTGTTGACTGGGACGACTCTAGCTTGGACACAGTACTTGATGCTACGCTTCTGGAATCCAAATGGAAGTTCAACATACCTTCCTTGGCTCGTAGGGTGGAAGGCGTTAGCGGTGGTCATCTTGTCTTGGTTGGTGCTCGCCCCAATACTGGTAAAACTTCTTTCCATGCCTCTCTACTAGCAGCATCAGAAGGCTTTGCACATCAGGGTGCTAAGTGTATCATACTCTGCAATGAAGAAGCATACACACGTGTGGCTGCACGTTACATCAGTGCTTCATCTAACATGACAATGAAAGAGGTAAGGGAAAATAAAGCGCTGGCACACAAACGGTATGAACCTATTCGCAAGAATGTTCTATTCAAAGATAGCACAGGTAAGGGTATGTCTTGGGTTGAGGCTGTAGTAAAACAAGAGCATCCAGACATAGTAGTACTTGACATGGGCGACAAGTTCGCAGATATTAGCAGTGAGCGTAGTGACATTACGCTTAAGACTGCAGCCATTCATGCACGTAATATTGCTAAGCAGTATGATTGTTGTGTGATATGGATGTCACAATTATCTGCAGAAGCAGAAGGTAAGGCTGACCTAAACCAAGCAATGATGGAAGGATCAAAGACAGGCAAGGCTGCAGAGGCAGACCTTATGATCCTAATAGGAAAGACGCAACAAGCAGAGGGTGAGGATGAAGATCCAGTACGGTACCTCAACCTTGCTAAGAATAAACTGAATGGATTTCAAGGGAAGATCACATGTGTACTTGATGGGTCACGCTCTATCTATTCAGCATGAGGTGAGATATGAGATTAATATTAGACGTTGAGAACAGCGTCACTAAACGAAATGGTAAAGAACACATGGACCCCTTTGAGCCTAGCAATGAGCTAGTGCAAGTGGGTATGCTTAATGCTGATAAGCGTGATCAGAGATGGATTGTTAATCTAAACCACGATGAAGACAAGGATACTACAGGTAGGGGACGTAAGTTTATACAGCAAGTGTTAGATATGACAACGCTGTTAATTATGCACAACGCACAGCATGACTTGATGTGGCTGTGGGAAAGTGGATTCAAGTATGATGGCCCTATCTACGATACAATGTTAGCAGAGTACGTGCTTGACAGAGGGCAGCGTTCCCCCCTTAGCTTGGCAGCGTGTGCTGAGCGTAGACAACTAGAGGTACAGAAAGATGATACGCTTAAAAAGTTTTTCAAAGACGGTTATAATACTAACGAGATCCCTCTATCTGAGCTTAGCTTTTATCTTAGGCATGATCTTTATACAACTAACGAGTTGTTCCATAGTATCGAAGCAGATTACAGCAAGCCAGAATCAGCCAGCCTCCACAGGATTAGAGACACAACCTTTGATACCTGCAGAACCCTCACAAGAATGTACATGTCAGGAATCAAAGTCGATCTTCAAGAGTTGGGACGAGTAAAGGAGCAGTTCGAGAATGAGAAAGCTGAGATTGAAGACCGTCTGCAGAGGAAAATCAGGATACTTATGGGAGACACACCAATTAATCTTAACTCCCCAGAACAGATGTCGCAGGTTATCTTTAGCAAAAGAGTTAAGGACAAGAAAGATTGGAATGGCTTATTCGAATTTACTTCTACGCTCCAAGAGTTCAAAGATACAGTCGAAGCTAATAGTGAAACGATCTATAGGACTGTGGCCTATACCTGTCCAGCTTGTGAGGGCAGTGCAAAAGTATATAAGCTAAGAAAGGATGGCACAAAGTATGCTAGACCTAACAAGTGCAAAGACTGTGATGCTCAAGGGTTCAAGCTTAAGCAGACGAACCAGGTTGCAGGTCTTAAGTTTAACGCTCCCAGCAAGGCTTGGGTTAGTGCAAACGGATTTAGTACAGGAAAGGGTAACCTAGATGTTCTTACGGCTACTGCTAGAAACAATGGAATGCGTGATGCTGAGTCTTTTCTCAGTGATCTTAAACGCCTCTCTGCTATTAGTAGTTATCTCAGTTCTTTTGTAGAGGGAATAGCAAGCTACACTAAACAAGATGGCTTCTTACACGTAGGGTTAACCCAGCACATCACTGCTACTGGACGCTTCAGTGGACGTAACCCTAACATGCAGAACATGCCCCGTGGTGGTACCTTTCCTGTGAAGAGGGTATTTGTATCGCGCTGGGACGGAGGCTTAATACTGGAGGCAGATTTTGCCCAACTCGAATTTCGCACGGCGGCGTTCCTCGCCCAAGACGAAACAGCAATTAGAGAAATCGAAACAGGATTTGACGTACACGCCTATACCGCCCAAGTCATTACTGAAGCAGGGCAACAAACGTCCCGCCAAGAAGCAAAGGCGCACACCTTCGCTCCCCTCTTTGGGGCCACGGGATTTGGACGATCCAAAGCTGAGCAGTCATACTACACGCACTTCGTGGACAAGTATAAAGGAATAGCTAAGTGGCACCAGAAGCTAGGAGATGAGGCACTACGCTTCATGAAGATAACTAATGTATCAGGTAGGCAATATGCATTTCCAGATGTCAAGCGTAGGGACAACGGATCTCCTACTCACTTCACTATGATCAAGAACTATCCCGTGCAAGGCTTTGCCACAGGAGATGTCGTCCCTGTTGTACTCAACAAACTTCACGAATTGTTACAACCGTTACAATCTTGTGTAGTCAACTCTGTTCATGACAGCATGGTTGTTGATGTACATCCAGACGAAACTAGAAAAGTTTTGACTATAATTGAACTACTTAACGACAGCATCAACGATCTCATTCAAGAGAAGTACAATGTCAAAATGAATGTCCCTCTATTATTAGAAGCAAAGATGGGACCGAATTGGCTTGACACGATTGATGTATAGTGTATAACTAAGTCTCTTTAACTCAGTAGAAAGGTACTAAAATGAGTACAGAATTAGCAGTAGCACAAGAACGTGGACAATCAATGGCAGAATTGATGGGCGTGTCAATGTCAGGAGGGGGAGAAGCTGTCCCTAGTATTGCACGTATTGGTATGCTACATCAGTCCATCATGGGCGAGGTAGAAGTTAACGGTAAGAATATTAAGACAGAGGTCATACCTGTTGGTGCTTTTATCCTCACGCAAGGAGAGGACAAGGTGTATAGCAATGGTATTGTCATGCGTGTCTTTGCCCAGCGCCAACAGTGGCAACGGTGGAATAGTGAGACAGAAGAGATGGAGAAGTCTGTTCAGTCTAATTCACTGAATGGTGACTTGAAGGATAGCATTGGGGGTCTAAACCTTGGACGTCCATCTGGTTACATCGAAGACTTCAATGCACTACCTGATGCAACTAAACAGGTTATCCGTAGTGTTAAGCGTGTCAATGTTTATTACGGTACTGTAACCTTGTGTGATCCTTTAAATGAAAAGGGTGAGTCATTAGATAAAGATAAGTATATTGACATCCCATGTGTAATGGATGTTAAGAACCGTGACTCCCTTAAATCTATCAACGGTGTAATGAATACACTCAAGCGTAAGAACATGTTACCTATTATGTCTACAATTAAATTAGACGGTGTAGAAGATAGCATTCCTACAGGTGCTAAGTTTGGTAAGATCGAAGCTTCGCTTGGTGATAAGGTTGACATCATTGAAGGTGACAATGAAATGCTCAAAGACTTCATCGAACTGATTGAGTATAGTAATGGTAAGATCTTAGATCTGCATCATGAAAGAGCTAAGGGTCACACAGATGAAGACGAAGGACTTGTACAAGATATACTTAACAATGACTTCGTAGACGTGGATGCAGATTAATGAATCATCCAGCAGAGCTAATGGTCTATAGCTTCTTGCAAAAGGCTATGGCTGGCGAAGCAAGCATGACTGAGGAGGTGGCTGCACAAGTCGCCTCTGATGTCCAAGCTGCTATGCATAAGCAATTCAACAGTGGACCACGTGACGAGTTCCGTTTACGTATGTCAAACATTGGAAAGCCTAAGTGCCAGTTGTGGTTTGAGAAGAATGACCCTGAAGATAAGACACCCTTACCGCCTCACTTCCTGATGAACATGATCCTTGGCGATATAGTTGAGGCTGTGTTCAAAGGACTGCTTCGTGCTGCAGGTGTTGAGTTTAAAGATAATGATACTGTCATCCTCAAGTTAGCCAACGGCAAGGAGATCAAAGGCGAATACGATATGGAGATGGACGGTAAGATTGATGACGTTAAGTCTGCATCACCTTGGTCCTATCAAAATAAGTTTGCATCCTTCGATGCCTTGTCTCAAGGCGACAGCTTTGGTTACATCGCACAGCTAGTAGGCTATGCTACAGCAGCAGGTAAGGACGTTGGTGGATGGTGGGTAGTCAACAAAGGTAATGGTGAGTTCAAGTACGTTGATGCATCTGAGGTAGACAAGGATGCAGTACTACGAGATATTCAAAACCTAGTAGACTATCTTGACAATGACGAACCTTTTGAGAGATGCTTTGAACCTCTGCCTGAAACGTATTACAAAAAGCCAAGCGGTAATCTTATATTACCCAGCGCATGTAAGTTCTGTAGCTTCAAACACAAGTGTCATAAAACTTTACAAACATTACCAAGTAGGGTATCAAAAGCAACCAACCCACCAGAAGTGGATTATGTATTTATAGGAGATGGCAATGTCTAAAATAACTATCAATGATAAAGAGTACCATACAGACGACTTCAATGAAGAACAAATGAATATGTATAGAGAGATCGGCCTAGCCCGTGAAGAGATGGCACGAATGGATTACTTGATGCGCGTACTTGATGCACGTTGTGGTCAGTTAGGTGGCATGATTGTTAAACAGGCAGAGGAATCATAATTAATATGTTAAGCATACCCTTCTTAAAACGGCAGAAGTATATCGAAGTAAAGGCTTATACGAACCATTTGGGTGTATATGAACACGCTCCTGTGTGTAAAAATTTCAAAACCAAAATAAAACGCCCTGATGCATCTTTGGCAGATATTACATCTTTTTATACGGGATGTTGGTCCAGAGTAAATACTGGCGCTAATAGTATCACTTTACAAAGCCCGTGTGAAATAAAAATAGATTGTTTGGGGCTAGACGGTTGTGAAGCCTATTCTTCTGAGCCAGAAATAGTGAGTATAGACTTTAATCACAATACAGACACGGCTTATCCTGATCGTGATTTTTTTATATCTAAATTCATTATGCCTTGGGTGTTTGAAGATAATCTGAAGATTAATTTTGTTATTGCTAGGCACATAGAAAATACTACCATGATGAATGTCTTGAGTGGTCTACTAAACTTTAGAACGCAGCCTGCAGTTAATATATTTAACGTGATTTCAAAAATAAAACATAATTATAAAATCCCGCCAAAACATCCGTTGGTGTCGATATATCCAATGAGTGATTTACCTCTGCACCTTGAGGTTTACCACGACCCTACTAAATATCATCAGCTTTTTGAAAAACATCACAGTTTATATTTTCAAGGGACATCAATAAAGCTTGATCGTAAAGAGAGGACAAAACCATTAGAAAGCACCTAAAACGTACCTATCGCAGTGGCCTTGAAGAAGAGGCTGCTGCATTCCTTAAGTCTAGACAAAAGAAGGTAGAGTATGAGAAGCTAAAGATTGAATGGGAAGATCTTAAGTATCGTACCTATACACCAGACTTTGAGTTAGACAATGGCATCATCATCGAAACGAAGGGTATCTTTAGTGCATCAGATAGACGTAAGCATCTTGAAATACAAAGACAACACCCTAAATTAGATATTCGTTTTGTGTTTAGTAATGCTAATGCAAAACTTTACAAAGGAGCTAAGTCTAGATATTGTGATTGGTGTGAGAACCATAACTTCAAGTGGGCGCACCGTGTCATACCAGAAGGTTGGCTACTAGAGAAAGGTAATCGTATGAAAGATCAACGGCTCAAAGTTAACAGGAGAGTATGATGAAATTTAAACTAAACCCAGGAGAAGTAGCGCTTGTGTTGTCACCTCTTGAAGATGAAAATGGTTGGACTGGTGTTCTAACTACATCTATATCTGTTGGGCCTGAGTATGAAAGAGAAGCTATGGGTTTTGCAATGGAGACAGCCGTTACTATGGTAGCCACTACAAACTTTATAGAGGACAATCCAGATCTTATGGAAGAGATTGACTTTTATAAAGAGGTTATTATAAAGGAAATGTTTCCTGCACAGTATGCTGCTACACTAAACGAAATAGATAGTGTGTATACAAAAGATGGTAACATCATAACGTTGAACAGATTCACTAAGACACAGGGTAACGCATGAGTGATATAGATCCAGTGAACAAACCTATTCACTATAATCAAGCAAAGATAGAATGCATAGATGCAATAGAAGCTATGACAGAAAATATGTCAGGCTACCTTGCACCACAAGCAGCAAATGTCTTAAAGTATATGTGGCGGTGTGAATACAAGAATGGCTTGGAAGATATAGATAAAGCTATTTGGTATTTAAACAGAATGCGTAAGCGCTGGGTTGAGAAACACAAATGAGCAAGAAGTTTAGCATTACATATCTCATTGAGGTTGATGATAACAACAATATACTTTCTTCTTTTGACGACAATCATGAGGAAGATATATATGATCTAATAACAAATGTCATGTATGATGTAGATGACGTTAAGATAGAAAACTTAGTAGTGAAGGAACGAGGATGATAAGTAGAGAAGACTTAGAGAACATGGGATACTACGAAATGTTTCCTGATGCAGAACCTACGGACTGGACAAAGTATTATTCTAGTTGGGTTGAGAAGATGATCTTGACAGAAGGACAAGAACGTATATATGAAAATACGCTAGGTCTTTTTGGGGAAGCAGGTGAGGTAGCTGAGAAGTTAAAGAAACGTATTCGTGACAATAACTCTTTTACCAACGAAGAGATTATGCAAGAGATAGGTGACGTTGTATTCTACGCTACAGCATTAGCCAACATATACGGCAAAGGCTTGCATGAAGTAATACAACTTAATATTAAAAAGCTAGAAGACAGACAAAAGAGAAATAAACTAAGAGGAAGTGGGGATAAGAGATGAACAATTATTTTCCAACAGATTATCAAGCATTCATACATAAGTCACGGTATGCCAAATACTTTGACGGTAAAGGACGTGAGTCTTGGAGCGACACAGTTGAGCGCTACATGGACAATGTAGTGCGCCCTAAGCTAGGTGACGATACGTATGTTAACAGCATTCGTGATGCTATCTTAAACCTAGAGGTCATGCCATCTATGAGGGCCATGATGACTGCTGGCCCAGCACTAGATCGTGACAATACTGCAGGGTATAACTGTAGCTACCTACCCGTAGATGACCCTAAGTCCTTCGATGAGGCTATGTTCATCTTGCTTTGTGGCACTGGTGTTGGCTTCAGTGTTGAGAGGCAGTACATCAGTAAGCTCCCTGAAATCCCTACTCTCTTCCAGAGCGATACCACTATCGTTGTCAAGGACAGTAAGGAGGGATGGGCTAAGGCGTTTAGACAATTGTTGGCACTCCTGTGGGCTGGCGAGATCCCCCAATGGGATGTCTCTAAGGTACGTCCTGCAGGTGCAAGACTTAAAACGTTTGGCGGTAGAGCATCAGGCCCAGCGCCTCTCGTTGAATTGTTTAACTTTACTGTACAGACATTCAAGAACGCACAAGGGCGTAAGCTGTCTAGCGTAGAGTGCCATGACCTGATGTGTTTCATTGGTCAGATTGTAGTTGTAGGTGGTGTTCGCCGTAGTGCCATGATCTCTTTGTCTAACCTCAGTGATGACCGTATGCGTCACGCTAAGTCAGGACAGTGGTGGGAGACTGCAGCGCATCGTGCCTTAGCCAATAACTCTGTAGCTTACACTGAGAAGCCAGACATGGAAACGTTTATGCGTGAGTGGCTTGCCTTAGTTGAGAGTAAATCAGGTGAGAGAGGAATATTCAATCGTGAAGCATCTAAGAAGCAAGCTGCAAAGAATGGTAGGCGAGATCCAGAGTATCATTTTGGGACTAACCCGTGTAGTGAAATCATCTTGCGCCCGTATCAGTTCTGTAATCTTACAGAAGTTGTTGTCAGGGCTACAGATACTATTGAAGACCTTGAGCGAAAGGTACGTGTTGCAACAATTCTGGGAACTATACAATCCTCCTACACTAAGTTCCCCTACTTGCGGAAAGTGTGGCAGAATAATACTGAAGAGGAAAGACTGCTGGGAGTGTCGCTAACAGGTATCATGGACAACCGCCTGATGACACATAAGAACAAAGGCTTAGAAAAAACATTGGAGCACCTAAAGAATGTCGCCATTTCTACTAATGCTGAACTTGCTGGTCGTCTTAACATACCGCCCTCTGTTGCGATTAGCTGCGTTAAACCATCGGGAACAGTCTCGCAGTTGGTTGACTCCAGCAGTGGCATCCATGCTCGTCACTCTCCATATTATGTCCGTACTGTACGTGGTGACAATAAAGATCCCCTAACAAAGATGATGATTGATCAGGGTATACCTAATGAACCATGCGTACATAAAGGAGATACCACTACTGTATTTAGCTTTCCACAGAAGTCACCAGCAGGTGCAATAACACGTAACGATATGACAGCCGTAGAGCAACTAGAGATGTGGCTAACGTATCAGCGACACTGGTGTGAGCATAAACCTAGTGTGACGATCTCAGTTCGTGACAGTGAGTGGTTAGCTGTAGGTGCATTTGTGTATGAGCACTTTGATGAAATGTCTGGTGTGTCTTTCTTGCCTCATTCTGATCATACTTATCAGCAAGCACCCTATCAGGATTGTACTAAAGAAGAATACGAAGAGTTGCTAGAGAGAATGCCAACTAATGTAAACTGGTCAAAGCTATCTGATTATGAGCAAGAAGATAATACAATTAGTATGCAGACGATGGCCTGTTCTGGTGACGTATGCGAAATCGTAGACCTAGTATAGGGTCTATACCATCTCCCTGCATAAAGGTCTGTCGTATAGAAAAGGATGGATACTGTGCGGGGTGTAAAAGAACCATTGACGAAATACGTGAATGGAGTATAATCAGTGAAGATGAACAGAAAAAACTTCTGTTTAAATTAGCATGGAGAAAGAAGGAGAAAGCCCATGATTGAAACTCTTGTAATGTTAGTAGCTGCAGGTGGAATATTTATTGGCACTGTAGTTGAAGTGGTAGAGCCAGCAGTAGATTATACTGTTGATCAAATTACTCATGCCTATGAGTACATCGACGGAGAGCTTAACCCAGAATCCTAAAAATAAAAATAGCCTAGCAGTCGATGTGATTGCTAGGCTTTATTATGTACTGGAGTTACTATGCAACTAGATCTATTCCCTTCTACTCTAACATACGTAGAACCAAACAAGGAAGATGAGGTTTATTTTTGTAGGAAGTGTGAGCAACATAAGGAGCCTAGTGCTTTTAATCCTAGCACTTTATTAGTATTTAGAAACGATACTAAAGCTAGAAAGTCTGGAAGGGGTCAAGCTGTATGGTGTAGGAGTTGTAGTAAAGAATACAACATAGGAAAAAAGATAGCTGAAAGCCAAGCTAAACCTAAGCCTACAAAACCTTCACCGTGTGATTGCTGTTCTAAGATTATGCAACCTAATATGTTGTACTTAGACCACGATCATATAACTTATAAATTTAGAGGTTGGCTGTGTCGCTCTTGTAACAGTGGCATAGGCGGCTTAGGAGATACAATAGAGGGGTTACAGAGGGCAATTAAATATTTAGAGAGCAGCCAATGAAACTAGAACAAGAAGCTAGGGAGCACCTAGTCAAAAAGAGAATGCAGTTTAAAGAGCAACTACGTGAGTATGCGGCTTACTTAGAGGACTACATAGACAAAAGCTTAAACCCCTGCCACGAAACAGAACAAGCTAAGATACATCTACAAGCTTGTGTGTTATGGGCAGAGGAGTCAGCCGAATGTCACAGCACTAGAAACTAGCTGCTGCATCGTATGCTTCTTTTAAGTAGTCTGCATATTCCATAAACAAATCTAACTCAGCGAAACTGTAATCCTCTAAGCTACCAGTAACACCAAAGATGTCTTTCATGGCTCTTGCAGTTTCGTTGCGTATCTCTTTATTATGTTTACTATTGGCTTTATTTACCATAAGTAAATGCGCGTTTTTGCTACCTGTATATCCTTTGCTTATGCGCTCTTTTATTTGAGACTTAGCGTCACGCATAACCTTCTTAAGCATAGCACGTCTTTGCGTCAAGGTTCCTTCATTAAACTCTTTTGTTAGAAGAAGCTTATTTGTTTGTTGTTCTAATACAGGTGCAAGCATAGAGTTTAACATCTTATCATAGGCAGGTATTTTAGTACGCTCATTTGCTGCCCACGGGAACATCTCTGCCATAGAATAAGACTTCTCTGCAGCAGTACGTCCTTGCTTTATAGTTAAGCCAAAGATACGAGCAAAAGGATTAGGATCATATACATCCCCTTCGCGTGTAGCTACTCTTAGCTCTTCACCAATTCTTTTTCCTCCTATACCAAGATCTGCTGCTGTAACAGAATCTGCAGCATCAATAAATGCTTCTAAAACATTATCAATGTATTTGGTAGCCGATTGAGTAAAGAGGCTGAAGCTATCTGCTTGACGTACATCCTTAGCTGTATCAGTACCCGTAGCAAAACCAATAAGCTTATTAAACGCATCTATAGGACGTGTAAAGCCAGCCGTAAAGTTACCTGCTGCTTTAGCAAACCCATCAAGTGTAGCACCTCTTGCGCCTTCGTCATTGTTAAGTAAGATGTCAAGTACATTGTTTATATCATTACCAAACTGTGTATCCTTTGAGATCTGACCTATAGCTACTTGAGTAAGTATCTCTTGTCTAAGCTCTGGCGGTACATCTTCTCCATTACGCTTCATATTAAAGATGCGCCCTGCAGCTAAGAAGGTAGAGAAGGGGAACATATTCTTAAAGTCTACGATGGTACCACCACCTACGTCTACTTCATACACACCCAAGCCTTGTTCTCTACGTTCCTTGTCATATTCAGACGAGAGTAATATAGCAGTACTGCCTATAGTAGCGCGTGACCACGCCTCACCTACTGATATATCTCTAGTAGGTTCTTGCCTAGTTATCTTTTTATAGACTGGCTTAAGGAATAACTCTGGAAAAGCAAGAGGTGACCACTGATATGCTGTAGCTACAACGTTATTCATAAACCTACCAAAAGGAATAATTGTACCCAAACCCGGTGTATTAGATGCAGACTCAACTATTTTTGCTAGGCCACGTAAAAGCTCTGGCTGTTCTCCTGTGGTATAATCCTTGGCGTATACAGACTTAAGAGTTGTGTCTAGTGCAGCTTGAATTACAGATTCATCAATGACTTCCTCGCTAGATAGTAAAGCTTCCTTCAAAGTCATCTTCTTTTCTAGGCGTAAATACTTATCCAGTTCCCCCATAAACATCTGGGATTTAGTAAAGCTGTCCTGAACACTAACACCTGTAATATTATTAGCAGCATTAGCAGAGGCTTCCATTACTCTATAGACAGGATTGCTAGGATCTATGCCATACTTCTCAGCCTTCCTATCTACTCCACCTGCCATAGTTTCAAGCAAGATCTTCTGCGCGTCTTTGTTCTCATCTAAGAACTTCATATATGCATCATAGGTAGTGTAAGGGTCTAACAAGTTACGGATCTTTTGTACTTGCAACATGCGTAAAGCAGACGCCCTTCTAAAGCTCTCCTGTGCTGCCACCTTATCTATAGGTAATTGAGCTAAGCCCTTTGTCATCAAGGCTGTAGAGCTAAATAGATCAGCCATAGTTTGACCCATAGAGAACATACCAAAACCAGAAACGTTCAGCGCTGTAGTAGCAGGGGATGAAACAAGTAGACGTTTCCAGACAGACTGACCATAGCGTAAAGGCTGAGACTCCTTAGCTTTCTTAGCTTCCCTTGCATCAATGCCCTCTACTTGATCTGCTATTTTCTTAGCTGCAGCTACAAGTCCAGAATCCATAAGCTTGCTTAGTTGTGATGCTACATTCAACGTCTTACCAGCTTCACTTAAACGTGCAGCCATAAGATCCCCTAGTTTTACACGTGATCCTGAGAGATTCCCAAACTGAAAGGATGTATATTTACCCATAAGTTTGTTGATTTCTTTCAACTCATCTTGTGTTAGAGAGTTTGCAACGTTTGTTATAATGTCAGATACGTGTATCTCTTTGCCAATTCTATAGCCCTTATCTCTAAAGAATCCTGCAAGACCCCCTATCTCACCTTTATCGTTAGGCTCACCAAATATCATCTCTTTAATGAGAGAAGAATCATCAAGGTTTTTATAACCAGGTGTACCCTTTTCTACCTTAGCATTCCATTTATCAATTGCTTCAGTTAAAGCCTTAGCTGCTTCAGGAGCTTCTTCCTTTTTTATAATAGGGGCATATTGATTGATAGTATCTGCAGTAAGCTTATCAAATTCCTTTGTTGTATCTTCAAGTCCTGACTTACCCTTAAACTTTCTAAATGCTAATTGCGTACCACCAGCAACACCACCCAGCAAAGAAGAGAACCCTGTCTGTAGAAGACTATAAGACTCTTGAGATCCTACTTCTAACTCAGCTTGTTGTGCCATAACATCTTGCAGCACAGCAGCCGTAGCATCCAGTGCAGTGGTTTGTGCTAGTGATCCTTTCAGTCCTAGCTTTTCTAAACTAGATATACCTGCGTCCTCAAAAAGCTCACGTTGCGCTGATCTCATGGCATCCTTAGCCATAGCGCGTCTGCCTTCTTTTTGTATCTTCTTGCTTACGCTTTTATACACACCCGCTTGTGCACGTGAACTCATGCCTTGAGCGGCAGCACGTTTTGCAGCCTCTCTACCTGCCTCTATAGCAGCTTTCTTTACAGCCTCTTTAGTTGCACCTGACTGCAGAGCCTCACGCCCAGCGCGGCGTACAGCTTCTTTAATAACTTGTTTACCTGTAAGCTGCATACCTGCTGCACCAAACCGTCCAATACCACCAGTAACCAGACCTAAGTAGTTGGTAGGATCTTTAGCTGCAGCAAAGATGTAATCACCTACGCCAGACACAGCGCCCATAAGCCCATCGTTTACAAATACATTACCTAGTTGGTCATATATGTTGTAAGCTCTACGTGCTATATCTTTCTGTCTCTGATTAGCTTTACTTACAAAGCGCAACTCTCCAGCAGTAGAGACTGTGTTAGCGTTAAAGTAACGCATACTTTTAACGAAGTCATCTACAACTTCGTCATTAGATTTTCTTTTATAATCTACGCCCTTACGCTCAATCATGTAGTCACGAATAGGCTGTAGATACATAGAGTTGTTCTTTAGATCTGATACAGTGAGCGTAGTGTCATCACTAAAGAGAGGCTCCAGTGGAACCTCCTCTTCAGTAGATGGACCTATAGAATCTAAGAAAGCGTTCAAATCAATTTTGGTGTTGCCCATTCTTATCTCTCTTTATTTATTTTTTTTTTTATTTGCTTGGTTTAACATAACCTTTATAATCTGATGCCCTTATACTCCAACTCAATACATCCAGTGGCGAATACCTAAACCCTAAATATTTAGACTTTTGAGTTCTAGACAGAGCATCCCATTCTTGTTGGGTAAATTGACCAATTACTTCTAAGTAACGAGATTTGGTTGTAGGATACTTCTTATCAGCCTCTTGAGGAGGTGTCTCTTCTTTAGGGGTTACTATTCCTGTTGTTGTACTTGTTGTTGTACTTGTTGATGTTGGTGGTAGGGGTGGTAGCTCTGCTGCTTCCACTTGTTCTTTGCCTTCTTCTTCTGGAACAAGAGTAGATTCAAAGTCTTGGGCAGGTAATCCATACGTATCACGTAATTCGTTATGCCACTCTGCGCCCATAGTATCTTCTATAATTTTAACAGCAAGTTCGTTTGTAAAGAACCCATCGCGTTCACTGGGGTAGTTGTATGCATATTCATTAGTTATTATATCAGATACTATAGACCGTGCATATGTTTTTCTTGCAAGCTCCATTACAGTAGATGTTTCTTCAGCAGAAGCCTCCCTATTACCGCCGTCCAATTTGTTTTGTTCTGTATATTGATCATATAAACGGTTTTTCGCTTTTTCAGCTAGAGCCTCTGCTGCATCACTATTGTAAGCCTTAGTATACTCTGTTCTTACTTCATTAGCAAACTTTACAGCGTCTTTCTTACCAAATATATCTGTGTCTGTGATAGTCATAACAGCATTAGGTATAAGCTGGTTAAACTCTGTCTGTCTTGCAGCAGCATTAACGTCAGCGATAGACATACCAGCAAATCCTGGTGTTTTTCTTAGCTCTTCCTTAGCTCTAGTCTTAGCTCCTACACCAAACAGTTTTCCTAGTACGCCCGTCTTATCCTCAACAGGTGCAGCAGTTGCTTGAGCGCCATAGGTTCTACGTGCAAACTCTTCTAATGACATGTCAAGCATACTAGGGTCAATTGAAGATATGTGAGGCATACTAATTGCAGCCTCTACATCAAATATAGATAGACGCTCACCTGCTTTTAGACCTTCTCTTTCATGTAGCTGTTTAAGCTTTTCAACAAGCTCACCTACGCCCTGAACACCAGAGGCCATAGCAGTCTTCACCATAGCTTTAGCATTAGCGCCTTCAGGTAACAAATCTAATGCTTGCTTGCCTAGAGATGCAGCAGTCTTAGCTCTTAGATCTCGCTGTTGTATTAAGGCTATGTTGCGCTCATAGGCAGCTTCTTCTTGCTCTTTGTATGCCTCTGCTTTTTCGCGGCTCTCCTGTATGCCAGTCGCGGCTGTCTGTAAAAAGGCTCCTAAAAAAGCATCTCTGTCAAAGTCTTTAAAAAATGCTGGCATCTGCTTAACCTTTCGCCATCAAGCCCATTGGCTTCTCTTCTTCTGATGTCATCTCTTCCTCAGCGCCTTGATCCTCTACTATATCACTTAGTAACTCCGCACCTGGATCTCCCATATCAAGGTCTTCATCTTCTAGATATTTAGTGGCAAGCATCATGAAGCGGTTCATCTCTGCCTGTGATGCACGTGCTTGTGGATCGTCAGTACTATCCTTAGCATCAATGCCCATCTCTTTAAAGCTCATCTTAAGGAACATGTGCATGACAGGCGCTACAACCAAAGCAGCATCCAATGTGTGAAGCCCACGCATAACACCTTGTAAGTAGGTACCCTCAACTATAGGTGTGATGGGTACACCTGCCTGTGCCATAGCAGCTAAGTCATCTAACACATCTGGATTAGCCAGTTTCTCAATATAGAACTTAGCTATGTCATTTACATCAGACATCTCTGCTGGTTGTTCCCACGGGTTATTACGTGGTTCTGTTGTTAGGGATTGACCGGGGATGGGTCTATCAAATGGTCCTGCTATTGACATGTTATTATCCTACTTTGTAAATCCTGCACCAAAATATAAACCTACTATAGCTGAAACTATATGTGTATCTAATGGCGTTATCACAAACCCTTGTGCGTATTTCCATTTAATTGAATCTTCAGGGCCAAACAGCCAGTTCCACAAACCGCCTGTCGCCTCAGTGTAACCTACGTAAACACCTACTTCAGGATACCACACTGCGACTAGCTTTGGCAAGACAATAATGCTGAACACTGCAGATAAAGCTATGATGCGTCTAGTCCAAGCAAAGTGTTTGTCTGTCTTACCTGCATCCCTAGCTGTATTA